>Ga0247841_10002581_pt1 | contig 35751 bp, 39 predicted proteins | sample LaCruzMarch2015__2_FD_192410 | JGI IMG/M metagenome (GOLD analysis project Ga0247841, IMG submission 192410) | Freshwater microbial communities from meromictic Lake La Cruz, Castile-La Mancha, Spain - LaCruzMarch2015_18m | ecosystem: Environmental > Aquatic > Freshwater > Lake | place: Spain... | reverse complement strand
CAAGTGTCTTCCGCTCGTCTTCAGAAAGCGTCACGGTGTACTTCTTCATATTCAATCCCCCTTGATTGATTATGATGATAATATATTATATATACTTTACGACGTTATAATCATGACGAGACACTAGGATATCGTCTAAAGATACGGATTCTGAATCTGCGATTACGTGCGGGGGATGAGATTCTCGCACATAGCTAATGAAGATAACCAAGAGTTGTCGAGTCCCAAAAAGAATATAGATAAGCGGTCGTTAAGAGAACAGAAGAAGATCAAGAGGCGTGCAGGACCGAGAATTGATGGATAACGTTAGCCTTCAGTGGATTCACCTTGCAGGAATATCTGATCATCAATTGACCATTTTAGGCCTGGTCCTAACTATTTTTGGCATAATCTTGACGGCATACTTGGGATATTCGTACGTTAAAAAAGTGAATCGCCAGAATAAAATGGATCTTGATCAAAATAAACAAGATATTATTGATGTATTAGAACGCTGTATTAATGAACGCGTACTCGTAAATAGCCAAGATAGGCAAGCCAGTTCAGTTTGTCAGGATGTTGCTGAAGAGGCTAAACGATTGCAAGGTTCAAAATCGAATTATGAAAAAGGCTTGAGCAAGGCGGTAATCTCAAATGATCTTGAAGCGGCGGAATCAGAATTTGGTATAGCTATCAATCAGCAACTTCCCATACTTTACAGGTATTATTTTCAAAGGGGTAATGTAAGATATCTCCAGAAAAAATACACATCCGCTTATGAAGATTATTCTGAAGCGATTAAATTGAATCCTAAACTAATACACGCCTGGGTTTACAAAGGATCTGCTCTATGCGGTCTAAAAAGATATGAAGATGCTTTGGAAGCTGCTGAGAAGGCTATAGAATTGGATAATAAATTTTCCCCCGCCTGGAGTAATAAGAGTTCCGCTTTAATTGATTTGGGGAAATATCAAGAGGCTTTGGGAGCCGCTGAGAGGGGTATAGAACTAGATCCTACTAATGCTAGCGCCTGGAGTAATAAAGGTACTGCCCTAGCAGGTCTAGGAAAACATCAAGAGGCTTTAAACGCCTCTAATAAAGCTATAGGACTGTGTCCCGAATCTGCCGATGTGTGGACTTATAATGCTTCTATATTGTGTTTTCTAAAAAGATATGAAGATGCTTTGGAAGCTGCTGAGAAGGCTATAGAACTGGATCCTAGGCACCCACGAGCCTGGAACAATAAAGGTGTTATTTTATTTTATAAAAGTATGTATCAAGAGGCTTTAAACGCCTTTAATAAGGCTATAGAGCTAGATCCTAAGAACGCAAAATTTTGGAATGACAAAAGCAGTTCACTAGGTCACCTAGAAAGACATAAAGAGGCTTTGGAAGCTTCTGAGAAGGCTATAGAGCTAGATCCTACTAATGTTAGCGCCTGGTGTAATAAAGGTACTATGTTAGGTTGTCTCGAAAGATATGAAGACGCTTTGAAAGCTTTTAATAAAGCGATAGAATTGGATCCTAAACATATAGATGCCTGGAAAGGAAAAGGTATTACTATAAACCACTTAAGGACATAAGCTGAATCGTAGGTTACATGACAAGCCATAAGTATATATAACTTGCAGGTCAGAGCATTTATTTCTTGGCAGTAGCAGGCTAACATATTATTTTATAAATACCTTTTCGACCTTGTAAAGCCTGATGATGCGCGGCGGATTGTGGATTTGCTATTTGCTATCACGGATGCCGATTAATCGCGATCTTCCGATTGTAAACCCAGATTTGCCAAGACTATGTGAACGGGTAGTTTATGCCAATGAGGATTTAGGCCGGTTTTGGGAGATTGCACACAGCACTATGAACAACTCGCAAATTTTGCGCGCATCCAATATTATCATAATATATGAATAAAATTCTATAGGACTATTTCCCATGCGCCGCACCGTTGCCCTCGATCGCTGGAAGGCCCTAAAGATGTCCGCCCGGAAGCTGGCCCGCGATGCCCGCGCCCTGCAGAAGGCCGCCCGCGCACCTGCGCGCCCGCATGAAGACGCAAAGGCTGCAAGGGCGGGAGATTGGCCCCGGCAGAGGCCGAGGCCCTCAAGCTCCGGAGCTAGGCCAGAGGACCTGACCATGTTGAGTTGGAGAAAGGAGGTGACCAGGCAGAAGGCCTCGGAGAAGAAGGCAGAGGCGCTGGGAATCGGAACGAGACTTCGCGGCTTCGCGCCTTCGCATGATATCCATGATCTCGCACGAAGGCCCTCGAAGACGCGAAGAAGCTATTGAATCGCAAGCACTAGGCAACGACCAAAACGGCCAGCCAAATATTGCATCACGACCCAACGACCCCAATTCGCGTTTATCTACTGTAAACGAATCGTTTTCAGTCTGTAAACAAAATGTTTATAGCATGTAAACATAATGCAATGCATGATCATAGAGCTGTTCAAGACCGAAGAGCGAGCTTCCGTCCTGCGCTATGTGATGTTTCGCAGTTCTCTAAGCGTTGCCGAGGTCTCAAGGGCCACAAGAGTTACCAAAGGACTTGTTTCTCGCTATCTGCACCTCCTGATGGAGAATGGTTTGCTGCAAAAAGAGGGTCGAATGTATTCACCTCATGATGGCGCTCATTCTCGGGCCATCAAACTCCTGCTCAACCTGGAGAGAATAGACCTGTCGGCTCTTTCCCTGGGCTCCGTTAAGGGCCTGGGCCTTTACGGGAGCTGGGCCAGGGGTACGAACCACCAGGAAAGCGACCTGGATGTCTGGATAAGAGCAGATAGCCTGCCTCCGGAGAGCGTGCTGGCCAGGCTGCAGAAGGATTTGAGCCTGCAGTCTGACAGCGAAGTTAATCTGCTGGTGCTGACGCCCGAAAAGCTGAAGAGGCTTAAGAAAGATGATACACCCTTCTACAACTCCCTGGTCATGAGTTCAGTTACCCTGAAAGGTGAGCCGCTTGAAGAATATCGATGATTGCTTTCTGCGCGGCGGGCTACGCAAGGTGGAGCCCTCCCGAACCAAGAGCGAGCAGTCTCTGCTCCAGGCCAGGGACTGGCTCTGCGAAGCCGAGAAAAATCTGGAAGCTCAAGCCTTGCGGTCTGCTATCTCATCAGCGTATCTGGCCGTATTTCATTCCGCTGAGATTCATAGAAAGGATGGAGAGGCTACTTAAGGAGACGAGAGGCGATAGCTAGATATCGGAACTTCGATTGGCGAACACGGCTTCTTGGATGATGGGTGAAAAGACCCTAAAATTAGACGGCATGGGCCTGGCCGGATTTGAACCGGCGACCACTCGGTTATGAGCCGAGCGCTCTAACCGGACTGAGCTACAGGCCCAAAAGAAATGCGCCGCCAACAGGGCTCGAACCTGTGACATTCTGGTTACTGCTTCTTAGCAATTAACAGCCAGACACTCTACCAACTGAGTTATGGCGGCTCGACACCCTCCCTCGATGCACAATGATTTAAGCCTTTTGATTAGAAGGTAGATTTCATGCGCGTCCTGAAGAAGAATCTGCGAGGCGATGAAGGGGAGATCGCCCTGCTCCCTGAATCGCTGGATGATCTATGGCATCTACAGCACCTGATTTCCCGGGGCGATCTGGTCTTTGCCCTCACGCACAGGAAGGTTCCCGCCATTGCCGACAAGGCGCGCCCGGAGAAGATGGAGAGAAAGACGGTGCGCCTGGGAGTCAAGGTGGAAGATGTCGAGTTTCATATGTATTCCAACTGGCTGCGCCTGCACGGCATTATCAAGTCGGGCATGGATGTGGGAGCGTATCATACTCTGAATATCGAGGTGGGGACGGATCTGTCCATCCTCAAGTACCACTGGAGACCGGACCTTCTGGCGCGCATAGATGAGGCGGTAGCCGAGTCACAGAGACCGCGAGTGATCATTGCGCTGGTGGAGGAGGGCGATGCCACCATCGGCGTTTTGCGCCAGTTCGGGGTGCAGATGGCGGCAGAGATACGACAGGGCAGCGGAAAAGGCAGCGGTGAAGATACGCGGGCCGGCTTTATGCGAGATGTGGCAGCGGCGATTGATACGACAGCAAAGGACGGCGCAGAGGTAATCCTGGCGGGACCCGGCTTTACCAAAGAGGATTTAAAGAAGGTTATCGACTCCAGCCTTCCCGATTTGGCCAAAAGGATTGCCATGGATGATACCTCGTCCATCGGGCGATCCGGATTTCAGGAGGTTCTACGTCGCGGGGCGGTAAAGAGCGTTCTTGAATCCAGCCGCATAGCCCGGGAAGCATTGCTCATTGAAGACCTCTTCCGGGAGATCGCCACGAACGGCAAAGCCGCCTACGGCATAAAAGAGGTGGAAACTGCCAAGAACTACGGCGCGATTGAAAAGCTGCTGGTATTAGATGAGCTGGCCCGCCGGGGAAGAGTGGATGATGTCATGCGCGAAGTGGCCGATGCCAGAGGGAAAGTGGTGATCTTCAGCTCGGAGTTTGAGCCGGGAGATAGGCTGCGCTCTTTGGGCGGCGTGGCGGCACTGCTTCGCTTCAAGATCGCCTGAAAGGGCGCGAGCCATAATAGTAATTGGAAACTGGCGAAGAACCCTCTAAAGGAGAAAGCCAAAATGACCAAGTGCGACAAATGCCCACAGAGTGCCATTATCTATCAGAAGTACTCGGGCAAGCATCTATGCCGGGTGCATTTTGAAGAGGATGTGCACCGCAAGATCAGGGAGACGCTGCGTAAGACGGGTCTCTTCGGCCCCGGCTCGCGCATAGCCGTGGGCCTGGATGGAGGGAGAAAGAGCACTACGTTAGCATTTGTTCTCAAGAATCTCTTTATTCACCGAAGGGATATCGATCTATTGGCGGTCATCATCGATGAAGGGAAAAAATCAGGCCCCACCGCAGACCAGGCCCGCCGTGTGGCAGAGCAATTGGGTCTCCCCTGCATTTTAAAGAGCCTGCCGCTATTGCCGGATGAAACGCCCTACATAGTTCACTCTGCCCGGAAGAGGGAGCTTTTTTTTGGCACGGCAGAGGAGAATGGAGCCGGCATTCTCGCCACCGGCGAGACCCTGGATGATGAGGCTCTGAAGATCTTCATAAGCTATCTGCAGGGCGATGTAGATGCAGTCGTACGGGAAAGCTCAGAGCAAGAAGAGCAGAGTGTCGCCTGGATAAAGCCACTGCGACGTATTCCCGAAAAAGAGGTGCGGCTTTATGCCATCGGACGCGATCTGGGGTTTGAGAATGCCGCGAAATTGTCCAATACCGATACCTTGCGAGCGGCTGGAAAGCGGCTGCTTTGCGGATTTGACCGGCGCCATCCCGGCACGAATTATTCCTTGCTTCGTGGCCTGGAAAAAGGTCCGGCACAAGAAGGGGCCGGCAAGGGCAAAGCCTTTAAGTAAAGATGGAAAATACGTCGAGCCTAGCGCCTCGGTAGCTCAGCTGGTCCAGAGCGATTGACTTGTAATCAATAGGTCGCGTGTTCGAATCACGCTCGGGGCTTATTCCGTACCATATATTTTTCGAAATTGTGTAAAAAAAGTCATAATCTTTGGTTGTTTTATTACAAAGATCCACGCAATGGACAATAGAGATAAGGGCCTGAATTTTTCGTTCAGGCCTTTCTTATCTTCTTCATATCCAGCCTGGTTTTGCACCTGGGACAGGCCTTAGGCTTATTTACTCTCGTCTCCCATCCATAATGACATTTGGGACATCTCATCTGTTTCATATTAATACAGTTGTAATAAGAGTATTAATAACTTTCGATTGTATATGATTACCCTTACTACTCTGGTAAGCGCAAAGCCTATAATTGAATGGACGTGGTAAATACAGAATTTCATGAACGAGATTTTGGAGATTCTTTCTGAAAACGCCAAGGCAACCTCTTCCGAGATCGCGGCCCTGCTGGGCAAACCCGAGGCGGATGTAGCCAAAGAGATCAGGGAGCTGGAAGACGCCGGCATCATAAGAAAGTACATCACTCTGATCAACTGGGAGAAGCTCGACCTGAGCTATGTCTTCGCCGTTTTAGAGCTGAAGGTAGCGCTGCAGCGAAAGACGGGCTACGACGCCGTGGCGGAGAGAATCGCCAACTTCTCGGAGGTAGAATCGGTGCGCCTCATCTCGGGAGATCACGACCTATCCGTCACCGTGCGAGGCAAGTCCATGAAAGACATCGCCTACTTCGTGGCGGAGAAGATCGCGCCCCTGGAAGGCGTTCAATCGACCTGCACCCACTTCATCCTTAGGAGCTACAAAGAGCACGGCGTCATTCTCACCGAAAAGCAGAAGCCCCAGAGATTGGTGATTACTCCATGAAGCAGAGCCAAAAAAACGTATCCATAGCCGCCTGGAATGCCGAGCAGCATTTAAATCAGGTTGTCAAAGACATGCCCCCCTCGGGCATTAGAAAATTCTTCGATCTGGTGAGCGAGATGAAGGGGGCGATCTCTTTAGGTGTGGGAGAGCCGGACTTTGTCACGCCCTGGCATGTGCGCGAGGCCTGCATCTATTCACTGGAGTCGGGAATCACCCACTATACCTCTAACAAAGGCATGCCCGAGCTTAGGGAGGTTATCAGCGAAACAGTACGCTCTGAGCAGGGTCTTGATTACGATCCAATCGAGCAGATACTGATCACCACTGGTGTCAGCGAAGCGGTTGACCTGGCCTTTCGCGCCACATTGAACCCTGGTGACGAGGTCATTGTGCCCGAGCCCTGCTATGTGGCCTACACCCCGGACATCCTTCTGGCCGGGGGAGTGGCGCGGACGGTTCCTACCCGCCTTGGGAATGAGTTCCGGCTGCAAGCGGAGGATGTTGCCGCGGCCGTGAACGACAAGACCCGCGCCCTGCTGCTCAGCTACCCCAACAATCCTACGGGAGCGATTATGACCCGCTCCGATCTGGAGGATCTGGCCGACGTTGTTGTCGAGAACGATCTTCTTGTCATATCCGATGAGGTCTATGCCAAGCTCACCTATTCGGGCAGCCACGTCAGCTTCGCCCAGTTGGAGGGCATGCAGGAGAGGACGGTCATCCTGAACGGTCTATCCAAGTCGCATGCCATGACCGGCTGGCGGGTAGGCTACGTGCTGGGCGATGCGGCACTGGTGGGGGCCATGACCAAGGTGCATCAGTACACCATGCTCAGCGCGCCTACCATGGCCCAGGTGGCGGCTTTGGAAGCCATGCAGAAGGGCGAGGTGGAAATGCTGCAAATGAAGCACGAGTACGACCTGCGCCGGCGCATGTTCGTCTCCGGCTTAAACCGCATCGGTCTGGACTGCTTCGAGCCCAGAGGAGCCTTTTACGCCTTCCCCTCCGTGAAAGCCTGGTCTCTTTCCTCAGAGGAGTTCGCGGAGCGGCTCCTCAAAGAGCAGAAGGTGGCGGTGGTGCCGGGCAGCGTCTTCGGGCCGAGCGGCGAAGGGTTCCTGCGCTGCAGCTATGCCACATCCCGTGGGGAGCTGATTGAGGCGCTGGACAGGATAGAGATATTCCTCTCCAGCCTTTAAAATTTGATTTCGAGACGATGAAAAATGCTTAAAGCTAAATTCAACTCGGAGCAGACGGACCGGTTAGCTGGCGGGCTGGCCGGTTTGGGCCTCTCCCCCAATGCCTGGACGCTGCTCTCCCTGGTCCCGGCGCTGGCAGGTATGGCGGCCCTGATGGACGGACGGCTGGGCCTCGGCCTGGTGCTCTTCGCCCTGTCCGCCTTTCTCGACATAGTGGACGGGACGGTGGCCCGCGTAACAAATCAGGCCACGGCCAAGGGAGCCTTCCTGGACGGGGTGGTGGACCGGTATGTGGAGCTCTTGCTCTACCTGGGGCTGCTCTTCTACTTAGGAAGAGGCGAGTTTCTCGGCCTGCCCTATGAGGCCTGGTTTATGCTGCTCTTCTTCGGTTCGCTCATGACCACTTTTGTGAGGGCTTATGCCGATCACCGGGGCATTGTAAAGGGCGAGGCGGAGCTGAAGAAGATGGGCGGGCTATTGGAGCGATTTGAGAGGCTCATGCTGCTTTATGCGGGAATGTTCCTGGGGCTTTTCCATACAGAGTGGCTGGTAGTAGTAATAGTAATAACAGTGGTGCTGGCCAATGCCACGGCGCTGCAGAGGATAGTATTCGCGATTAGACACGGATGTTGACCCAAATACTTTGTACTTCTTTCCATTGGTCATCGGTTAAGGAAGATGCAATTGGCTTCTTCGCGCGGGATTCCGGTTCACGCGAAGGCGCGAAGCCGCGAAGTTCCGATGAGAGAAGGACAATTCTTGCCACACTCAACCTTAAAGTGCAGTCTGTTGAATGGGCGAGCCGTCGGCCAGACTGGCCCGACTGTAGAATATTTTAATATTTATAAAAATTGAGAGAGAGAGAGCACTCGCTGAAATAAACCCTGCCAGCTCCATCAACCGCTTCGCCGCCAAGTATCCAAGCCTGCCCGGCGTTGAGGGCAGCCCGGATCAACTCGCGCGTTTCACCGCGCGTGGCATCCCACAGAACGAGTGACAGGAAATAGCTCGAAAAAGCTCCCAGCCTGTCATCCCAAGAAGCCAGATATCAGCGAGCGTACCAAACGCGCGCCCGCCCAGGCCCGCCGGCAGCTCTACGCCGATGGCAAATTCACGAAAATCCTGGCCCCCTGGCAAAGGCCTGCCCAAAGACGAAGCGGGCAACTTCATCGTAAGCCAGGAACTTTCGGATGTAGTGCACGACCTATCTCGCCTTCCTGGCGGAAAGGATGCTGGAGATGAACAAAGAGAAGTTCCCATTCCGGACACCGCAGGGCGACGTTGCTTCGTGGGCCGGTGCTCTTTCCAGGTCCGCTTCGGAAAAGCCGCGCTCGCTGGCTCGATAGCCCGCAATCTCCAGAGCGATCTCATCCAGCTCGGCCAGGCCCGGCCCGAAGCGGCAATCCGGCCCACGATTGCGGTGTGCGGTCCTGGAAGGGCATGCCGATCGAAAAAGCCGTTGGTGTGGCCAACCGTAGCAGATATGGATTTATCCGTTTAGCTATCTCTCCTTTCCCAGCTCCCCCAGCGCCTTCTCCACCCGGATTCGCCTCCCGGCCAGCCGCTCTTCTCCCGCCGCAATCCATTCCAGCCGGCCCCGGATCATGCGCTCCGTCTCCACTGATGCCGGCCCGCCCGTGTTGTCCCGTAGGGCGACGTTGCTTCGTGGGTCGAGTGCCCTCTCCAGGTCCGCTTCGGAAAAGCCGCGCTCGCTGGCTCGATAGCCCGCAATCTCCAAAGCGATCTCGTCCAGCTCGGCCAGGCCCGGCCTGCTGCCCGAGGCGGCAATCCGGCCCACGATGCGGTGCGCTGTGCGAAAGGGCATGCCTGTGATGCGCACTAACGAGTCGGCGATCTCAGTCGCGGTGGAAAAGCCCGCGCCTGAACTTTTTTCCAATCGCTCCAGGTTGAACTTGAGAGAGGAGACGCAACCGTCCAGGATGCGCACCGTGCTTCTCGCCCAATCTACGCTTCGCCACAAATGGGGCGTGACCTCCTGCAAGTCGCGGTTGTAGCTCAGAGGCAGGCCCTTGCAGATGGAGAGCGCAGCCATGAGGCTTCCCAAAACCGAGCCCGCCTTGCCGCGGGCCAGCTCTGCCGTGTCCGGGTTCTTCTTCTGGGGCATGATGGAGCTGGTGGAGGCGTAGAGGTTGTCCAGCTCCAAATATCCGAACTCTGAGGTGGACCACAGCACCAGCTCCTCGGCCAGGCGGCTCAGGTTGACCATCAAAATGGACAGATCTGCCAGGACCTCCAGGATAAAATCACGAGTGGACACAGCGTCCATGCTGTTTTCCACCAGGGCCTCGAAGCCCAAGAGATGGCAGGTTCTATTCCGATCGATCTTAAAGCCGGTAGAGGCAAAGGCCGCCGCGCCCAGGGGGCTCTGGTTAACTCGCGGGTAGGCGTCCTCCAAACGGGAGAAGTCTCGCCCGGCAGCATCGGCATGGGCTAGAAGATGATGAGCGAGCGTCGTGGGCTGGGCGTGCTGGGTGTGGGTAAATCCGGGGATGACGATCTTTGTGTGCTTCTCCGCCAGCTTGACCAGCGTGGCCAGCAAGGAGAGCTGCTCCTGCATCAAATCCAGCATTTGGGCGCGTAGCGCCAGACGGATGCAGGTGGCCACCTCATCGTTCCTGGAGCGAGCAGTGTGCATCCTGCCCCCTTCCGGGCCGACCTGTGCCAGGACATAAGCCTCAATGGCCTCATGCACATCCTCACCTCTGCCTAACGACTGCGATCCCGCTTGCATCAGATCGTCGAGGGCAGCTATGATCTTTGAGCAGACCTCCAACGAAATCAGGCCCTGCTCCTTGAGCATTACCAGGTGGGCTTTGTCCACCAGCAGATCGGCTTCGAAGATGCGCTCATCTGCCTTTCGGCTGGAAAGGTAGTCCAAGACATCCTGCCGGCTCTCTCCCAGACGTTGATCGCGAAACATGTCAATCCATTTATGTTGTGTAGTTGGCGTTTACATTCACATACTCGTGGGTCAGGTCGCAGCCAAAGCCGCGCGCTTGTGCATCGCCTAGAGCAAGGTCGATATTGATAGTAATAGTATCCCCTAACATGATCTCTTTGGCCTGATCTAAGACTCCGTCCACGATGCGGCCCTTTTCTACCAGCGAGACCTTGACGCTTACTCCGTCAGGGCTTTTTCCTTCCAGGCCCAGAGTTATCTTGGTCGGATCCATCTCTGCTCCCGAGTATCCTACGGCGCAGATGATGCGGCCCCAGTTGGGATCAGCGCCATAGACAGCGGTCTTAACCAGGCTGCTGCGAGCTACCGCTTTGGCAGCCAGGCGGGCGTCCTCAACGCTACGCGCGCCGCAGACAACGGTCTCAAAGTACTTGCTGGCGCCCTCGCCGTCTCGCGCCATCATGCGGGCCAGCTCCATGCAGACGTACCGCAGGGCTTCCCGGAAATCCGCCTCACGGCCAATGACCTTTCCCGTAGCCGTGAGGAGCACAGTGTCATTGGTGCTGGTGTCCCCGTCCACGGTAAGCATATTGAAGCTATCTTGCACGGCATCGGCGAGGCATTCGTGCAATGTCTGCGCCGGAAAATCTGCGTTTGTGTAAAGGAAGCAGAGCATGGTGGCCACATTGGGCTCGATCATCCCCGCGCCCTTGACTATGCCGGCTACGCGTAGCCCCTCATGCTCTACAGCGATCTCTTTTACGCGAGTGTCTGTGGTCATGATGGCCCGCTCGGCTTCCGTGCTCGCTTCGCCGTTGCTGCGCAGCCTCACTTTGGCCTGCTCGAAAAGCTGGGAGATGAGCGTCAGATCCATGTAGCGGCCTATGACGCCCGTGGATGCCACGCCGATCTTCTTTTCATCAGTCTCCAGAAAACCGGCCAAAAGCCTGCTCATGGCCCGGGCGTCCTCCAGCCCCCGCGGGCCGGTATAAGCATTGGCGCAGCCACTGTTGGCGATGACTCCATCCAGATAGCCGTCGGCCAGATGCTGGGCCGTGACGTCCAGCGGCGCAGCTCTCACCTTGTTGGTGGTGAACATGCCGGCAGCAGCTCCGGAGGCGGCGATCAGTGCCAGGCCGTATTTTCCCTGGCGAACTCCGGCGGCGCGAACGCCGGGAACGGCACAGATGCCGCCCTCAATTCTCTGCATGCTGCATTCCCAGGCCGGATATGATGTCGCCCCTGGTCACTATGCCCACCAGCCGTCCGTCCTTCATCACAGGCAATCGGTTGATGCGGTGGCGGGTCATGATGCTTGCTGCCTCCTCGACGGAGTCGTCCGGTCCCACCTCATGCAAGTTGCCGCTCATGATATTGCCAACTTTCTTCCTGGGAATCTCCTCCAGGCTGGCATGCATACTTTCCCACTTTACCAGATCCCGGAAGGGAATCTCGAAAACCTCGAAGGGGCTGGGAAGCCAGAGACTGCCTTCCTTCTCTTCCACAGATAAAAGGCGCAAAAGGTCCGATTCCGATACTACGCCCACCAGCTTCTCTCCATCCAGAACCGGCATGCCGCTGATCTTATTCTCGCGCAAAAGAAGGGCCGCCTCGCTCACAAGAGCTTCCGCCTGGACGGTTACAGGCTTGACGTTCATAACATCTCTGACTAACATTTTTTTCACCTATTTCACCAATTAATTCAGGGCGCCATGCCTGGGAACCACAGCCCAGTCTTCTCATCGAAGCCTGCCATAAGGTTCATGTTCTGAATGGCCTGGCCGGCCGCTCCCTTCACCAGGTTATCTATGGCAGATATGACCACCAGTCTATCGCTATCTAACTCCACCTCAAAGCTTATGTCACAGAAGTTGGAGCCGCGTACCGAGGACAATTTAGGAATGCTGTCCGCCATGCGAACGAAGGGGGCGTTTTTGTAAAAATCGCGGTAGATCGAGGCTACCTGGTTCTTATCCTGCAGCGTCTCAACGGCGTCGGGGCGGGCGAAGACATGGGCTGTGGTAAGGATGCCCCGCACTGATGGGATGACGTGGGGAGTAAAGTTCACCTTTATGCCCGGCGAGAGGCGGGAGAGTTCCTGCTTGATCTCCGGGACATGCCGGTGCGTGGTGAGCTTGTAGGGGATAATATTTTGCGACATATTGGGGTAGTGGCTGGTCTGTGTTGGCTCCACTCCCGCACCGGAGATGCCTGACTTGGAGTCGAATACCACCCGCTCCACCAGACCGGCCTTGGCCAGCGGGGCTACGGCCAATGTAGCTCCCGTGGGATAGCAGCCGGGATTGCCAACCAATTTTGCCCGCGCCACCTCAGGATGAAGCTCAGTCAGGCCGAAGACGGCCTCACGGGGAGCGCGGTGCTTGGTGGCATAGGTCTTCTCGAAGACGTCTGTCGTCAGGCGGTAGTCGGAGGAGAGGTCGATGACCCGCGTGCCGCCGTCCAGCAGCTCGGGCACCCAGTCCATAGCTGTGCCGTGGGGAACAGCGGTAAAGACAATGTCGCAACGCTTCGCAACCTCTTCGCCACTGAGCGCCTCAAAGCTCTGAGAATAGATGCTCTTTAAGTGAGGATGAACTGTTGTTACGCTCTTTCCTGCCAGCTTTCGTGAGGTGACGGCTACAACCTTGACCTTTGGATGATTTGCCAGGAGGCGCAAGAGCTCCCCACCGGTGTAGCCCGAACCACCGACTATTCCTACATCTATCATAAAGTCCTTGACGAAGCTAATGATATAAATTCGCCACGCCCTAGTACAGCGGGGCCGAAATAACCGATGTTTTGACTTCGCGGCTTCGCGCCTTCGCGTGAAACAGAATCCTGTTAAATCTCACGCGAAGCCGCGAAGACGCGAAGAACGATCAGCCGTTCACAAAGGCAAGGCTACATTATCCGTTCACAATCATGGCTTCAATTAGGCCCGGAGGTATTAGCGGCATATTGAGGAGGAGAGCTCCGAGAGGCAAAGGGCCGCGCTCTCAATTCTTTCCCTTCCTTCCAGGACGGCCAGCCAACTCTCCGGAATCCAGCGGGAGCCCTTTGCCGCGCCGAAAAGGGAGCCGGCGATGGAGGCAATGGAGTCTGTGTCGCCCCCGCTGCTGGCCGCCATGACGAGCGCTTCCTCCGGTTCAAACCTCATGAAGCAGTAGAAGGCGGCGGGAACAGTCTCTGCGGCCAGGGGAGAGTTTCGGATCACGCCCAGGGCGTCCTCTGGCTTTAAATCTAGGAGTTCCCCGACCCAGAGAAGCCTTTCCGCAAAATATTCATCCAGGCGGCTGGCCTGGGAGGCGGCATTTCTCAAGATCATCTCCTTGGAAAACCCGGTCAAGCATAGAGCCACGCCCACTGCAACAGCTACCGCCCCGGCCCTTGCGGCGGCAGAGGTGTGGGTGGGCAGGCTTTGCAGGTCGGCATAGCTCTTCACAATGTTCAGATTCGTGTGGTAGAGAAGGCCGATGGGCGCGGCGCGCATGGCAGCGCCGCAGGTGGGGATATTCAGGCCCGACTGCTGCCATGGCTTTCCTCTGATCATGCTCTCCACGGCGGAGCGAGTGGCAAAGCCCACTCCCCGGTTGAGCCTCTCGTCCAGCGTCCAGGTCGCTCCCCAGGAAGTGAGCTTCTCGGCAAATCCGTCCGGCGAGAAGCCCGAGGCATCAATGAGCGACTCGGCCAAGAGCAGCGTCTCTTCCGTGTCGTCGGTGAATTGGCCGGCAGTTAGGCCGCTGTGAAAGTGGCCCTCCGGTGCAGGCATCATCTCACGAACCATGCCAAATTTTGAGCTGATCTCCCGGGCGGTGTAGCCCTCCGTGGGCATTCCCAGGGCGTCGCCCACGGCCACGCCCAAAAGACAGCCTCGGAAGCGGTCCAATAAATCCATGAGCGGAGGGGAGGCGTCATGGGACTAATAACCATCGGAATTGCCCTTCCTGGAACCGACCAAAGGATTATTGCTGCTCCATTCCCACCGAGTCTCTCGTGGACTCTCACCTCAAAGCCTGGGACAAAGACTACGCCAGCCGGGGCCGCCTCTGGGGGGGTGGTGTCAAGAATCTGCCCGTCCTTCCCGAGGGCTCCTGCGTCCTGGAGCTGGGCTGTGGTGATGGCAAGACATTGTCAGCCATGCCAGGCGGCTGGAAAATCGTCGCGTTGGACGTTTCTCTTCAGGCCCTGCACCTCGCCCGCCGTGCTCGGGCTGATGCCAACCATATCCAGGCCGATGCCGGTCGTTTGCCCTTGCATGAGGAGAGCTTCGAATCCGTTTTCGCCTTTCATGTGACCGGCCATCTGCTTGCCTCCGGCAGGCGCGCTCTGGCCCGCGAGGCGGCGCGCGTGCTCCTGCCCGGGGGAAGGCTATTTTTCCGCGATTTCGCTGCAGAAGATATGCGGGCCGGACAGGGGGAAGAGGTGGAGACTGGAACATTTCGGCGGGGCAATGGCATTCTCACCCACTACTTCACAAAAAGCGAGGTAGAGGAGCTCTTCTGCCTCCTTCAGCCCGTCTCCATGGCCACGCACTGCTGGAAGATGCGCGTAAAAGGAGAGGAGCATCTGCGCGCTGAGGTGGAGGCGGTCTTTCTCAAGAGCTGATGTCCGGGAACGAGAATCGACCGGGCACAAAGTTGGTGGCGTCCGCTTCCTGGAGCTCCACCTCCTGAATAGTGTAGTCTGTATCATCGGTCTCGAAGACCATGGGCGGGAAGAGAACATGATTGTACACTGTTTCAAAGTCTCCTGCGCTAGAATTCCATCCGTTCCCAATGGTGAAATACAGGCTATACTCCCCATCTCTTATTCCTTCAACCTCCAGGGCATCCTTAGTCCGCAGATAAACTGCCACCTTGGGCTTGTCCCACCTGTCGGTAAGCACGGCCACCGTGTCCATGGTCCAATTGTTGTAGATGACCAGCAATCCGTCGCCGTCGCGGTGCATGTCGCGGATGTAGGTGCCGGTCTCGGGGCGATCGGCGGGCCGGGCCTGCGTACTTGAAACGCCAAATAATAATATAAGAATGACGAGACACATTGTTTTTTGGCGCATGAAATCCCTTCTAAGCCTTTGATATACTTCCTGGTATTTATCTCTTTGATCACGTCCTCTGGGCCACAGCCACGCTCGCTCGCCCTTGGGAACGCGGCGCAGGGGCGCGCCCGGCTTGCCGTGAGTGTCCTTTCAAAAGGGCTGCAGGAGCCGCTGGACGAATAGCGACCTATGTGCCAGGAGAACGCCAAGCCGCTCGAAAAGCGTTGCTCGCTGGCCACCACCTGCCTGGTCAGGTATGGTGAGTTGAAGTTGGATAACGATGAGCTGAAGAAAAGAATAGCTTAAGTATTTAGGATAGACATAGATGCCCGAGGAGTTGTTTTGTTGAAGAGCATAGTAATCTTCATCGCCTTTATGCTTGGGATATGCACCATTATGTCTCCAACTGTCTGGGGCGAAGAATCAGTCACAGTGCAAAGCGCTGATGACCTGTTTCAAAAAGGAAATGAATTTTTTGCGCAGGGAAAAATGCAGGAAGCCATTCTGGCATATGATGAGGCCCTAGAGAAAAATCCCCCGCATGCAGGAGCGCTGTCCAACAAAGCTGCTGCTCTTAACCAAATGGGCAAATACGAGGAGGCCATGCAAATTTGTGATCAAGCCATCAAGATTGACCCTCAATATGCAAATGCGTGGACCAATAAGGGAAATTCTCTCACTGAACTGGGCAGGTATGAAGAGGCCATCTCCGCTTACAATGAAGCTATTTCTATAAATCCGCAGATTGGCGAGACCTGGTTTAATAAGGGTCTGGCACTTGGTTTCCTGGGCAGGTATGAAGAGGCCATCCAAGCCTACAATAAATCGATTGAATCTAACCCTCAGATTGCCGAAACCTGGTACAACAAAGGCATAGCTTTAGGCAGCCTTGGCAAATATGATGAGGCCATGCTCTCTTACGATGAGGCCATCAAGATCGATCCGCAATATGCACAGGCCTGGTCGAATAAGGGCATGATTTTCGGCAGCTTGGGAAGGTACGATGAGGCCGTCGAAGCTCTGGACGAGGCCATCCGCATAAATCCACAGCTTGCGGAAGCCTGGTACAATAAAGGCAAGGCTCTATTCGGTCTGGGCAAAAGCGATGAAGCAGTGGCAGCCTTCGATGAAGCTATCGCCATCGAGCCTCAATTTGCCCTGGCCTGGCGAAACAAAGGCATGGTTTTCGTCAGCCAGGGCAAGCATGAAGAGGCCTTGCAGGCGTTTGATGAGGCGATAAATATCAATCCGCAATACGAAGACGCCTGGTACAGTAAAGGGCTGGCTCTGGCAGAAATGGGCAGACTTGAAGAGGCGGTGCAGGCTCTTAACGAGACACTAACCATAAATCCGGAGCTTGCCGAAGCCTGGCAGAAAAAGGCCATCAATCTGCAGGCTCTGGGGCGCTCGCGTGAGGCTCAGGATGCATTTGCCAGGGCTAAAGAGCTGGGATTCACGGGCTGACCCACAGCATTTTTTGGGGTTCTCTGTAATTTTCGTTTAGTTTCACTTGAGAAACGCTGTTAACCGGCAAGGAGATTTGAAGTGTTTCAGTGGAACTTTCCTCTTGATGAAATTCGAGAGGTCATAGGTGTACTTGGTCGCGAACGGGCTCGCGCAGGGCTGTCCACTGGCTAGTCCAATCCGCTCTAGACTCTGCGAGCGGGCTGGACGGGAGCTTATGTCCTGGTACTTGCTGGTCGCGACCACTGGCTACGATCGCTGAGGGGGGAGTTAGAAGGCTGAAATAGGGATATAGGTGTAGGAAAGGTGCAAAGAACCGTGAGGGCGCGGATTATGAATGTAGAGAACAGGAAAAATATCTGCATCTTGGTGTATTTTTAAAAAATTTCGAATCATATAGGAAAGATATCTCAATAAGAAATTTATAGTTAATGAGTTTTAAAATTTCGCCAATTTTATTTTTGAGGAACTTTTATAAAGTGATAACTTATATTTTTTGAGGAGGGCTTTTGATCTTTGTAACCCAAATATCTTCTGCAATCAAATCCCTTATAACGTAAAAACCTATTAATTGTATATCGTTGGATCGGGTCTACAACATAGATATAGAGAAGTTAATATTATTGAAATATTATAATAATATTTATATTGCCGTTATGTATAGGGTACATATAGATGACTGCTGGATTAAAGTTTAATATTAATTCAATTATCATATTAGTGTTAGCAATTGCTCTATGTGCCCCCACATCCTCGACAACGTTTGTATACACTTTTAAGTGCAAAAGTAACGACGCAAATTCAACGATGATGCATGAAAGTCACCTGAAGGAATCCAGATTGGAAGATAACGGATATACGTTGGGCTATCTGGCAGGGTCTTTCAATTATCTGCAAAAAGGTAAAATCGAGTTTGAGGATATGATTGGATATCAAGTAGGACATAATGAGTCTAAAAGCGACTTGCTAGTTTTTCACAATATGAATGTTTTTTTTGAGGGTGAAAAGGGAATCTCTGAGTTTTATGCAAAGGGATTCTTTCCTAACAGCAGGGCGATATACTCCAAGAACGCTATAAGATTTGAAGAATTTAGCCGCAATTTTTCTCAAAATTTAGATACAAATTTTTTTAATTATAATATTAATTACAGCACCAATAAAATTCATGTAGACGCTAACGCATTAATGGGCCTTACAAGAAAGAGAAATATTGGTTACGATTTTGCCTACAATGCGACCGTCGCGAATGGAGTTGTTGAGACCAAGAATATTATGGGATGGACTAACAAAACCGGAGCCAGAAGAATTGATTGGGAGCAAGCAGCACTGATGAAAGGCAATATCACTGTAGATAATCGCCTCTTGGTAAGCAATCTCTTCGATATGCAGTGCAGCAGAAATTGGATGTCATGCTGACACAACAATATGATATATGAATAATTGAATAATTTAGTTAGCATGAATTAAGAAAGTGCGAAATGATTTGAACTGCACATATTTTCTCGTATTATGGAAAAGTAAAAATATGCGGAAAACACATTATTTAATATGGCAAACGATACATCGTTTCGAGTACCCAATCATGAGGCGATTGTTTCACCAGGAGATATAAAAAATGATTATCTGAATCTAGCTGGATTTGGATCAATCGCTTCAATGACAACGGGATTAAATGCCGGGAAAGTCGCTCCCAATGGTCCAACATATGATAAAGTAATCGAATATATGAGAGAAATCGACTTTGGTGCTAATAAGCAAAAAGATAACGAATGGGATTGTGTAGACAGGGCTATTTGGGGAATCGCTCATGTCCGTCATAGGTTTCCGGGATGCCCCGTGGGTATGGCAGAAGGATTAGCAAGCGTAGGAACAATAGTAAAGCAAGATCATGCTGTAATGGTCATATGGGATAAAGATTTTAAATATCATTATTGTGACCCAATTCAGCTTGGCAAGGAAGTTACCTTCCACAACAAACCAACAAGAATTATTGCTTTGCCCTTCGCTTCTGAAGGCGAAAATGACACAGTCGAGCCATTCACAAAACTAAATCTACCAAGGCTGCAAAACGGCAATTACGTTCGCTGGGACACCGAATATAAAATATATCCCGAGACGACCAATGATCGCAATGGCGTAAAGGACTACCTCTGGAATGAAGTCTACGAGAAAAATTGTATCAGTTTAAATGCTCACACGAGTGTAGGGGACTTAAGTTATTGGAAGGCTGCAGATGCGGCTTTCTGGACTTATACGCATGTGCGACGAACATTCCCTGGTTGTGCCATTGGTGTAGCCTTTGGGAAGCCGGAAGACGATAAAAAATCTAAAGTGGTTAATTTGATTTTCGTAAAGAAAGAGAAAAAGATCACGCCAGTTTTCTGGGATCCATTGCCGCAAAACAAAATATCTGTTAGCTTTACACCCAATAGATTTTTCTTCTAAGATTATTTGCATGAGGAGGGATATCTGTATGATTGGAATGCGGACAATAAAGAGGAGTTCGACAAGGGTCCTAATTCTATTTTTGATCCTTCTCACCCTTCTATGCTCCATGGCTTCAGCTGCTGAAATCAGATCTACTTTTACATCTGAAAATAGGGATGACCAAGGAGAGACGACATTTTATACTTACCTTAAGCAGTCGGACTTGAAGGAGTCGAGCTATACCAGAGGTCTAGAAACAGGTTCTCTTAATTACTTCAAAGGGAGGGGAACTATTGAAGACACTCAAACTTATTATGACGGAAAAGTAGATAGTGAACACTCTCGTGTTTCTGAGGACCATAATTCTACTGTTACCCATAAACTTTCAGTAAAATACAATGGTGTGAAAGGACTCTCACTATTCTACGCTAAGGGATTCTATACCGACAATCGAGCAGTAGCTGCCTCCAAGAAAATCTGGTTCGTCAACGAGACTTACTTCCCTTCAAATATTGCTACCGTAACTGGTGATGTATCGATGAGTATGAAGGGTAATTATCATATGGATTATAAAGCGCAAGCGCAAAATGCGTATTTCGTATTCAATGATGTCTCCGGTTTAAGCAATAAGACTGGATCGAGAAGGATAGACTTTGAACAAGAAGGTTTGATCAAAGGCGATATCAATGTCGTTAATAAACTGGATGTGGAAGATGCATACATAGCCAGGGCACCAAGTAAAGAAGAATGGCTACCTTGTTTTTGCTTTACAGGAACATTTCCTGCAATAGAGCCAACTGAAGGCGAAGACTCCGCCTGGCCCGGCATGAATATTCTGAAAGTGCTCAATTCGGATGACGGTAAAGTAAGAGGTTCCGCGAGAGAAACTACTACGACACAGGGACCAATACTAGAATTACCAGATATGCAAGTGGAGAGTTTCTATGAGAAAACGTCCACTACAGGTTATTATGCCATAAGCGAGCTTACCATAAGGGTTAGAAACACAGGACTCAAAGAATTAGAAAATGTTAGACTTGTAGGCCAGATCCCACCTGAAGTAGTATATTTGCCATCTAGTGGAAGAGTAGATATGAGTCCAAGCGAGCCAAATTACGTTGCACGCGATTTGATGTGGACGCTAGGCAATTTGAAACCAGTTTCCGGACCAGACGGACTAAAAACCGTCGTTATGAAAGTGAATAGCACAGTCGATATCTCTAATACCGTGAAATTCTATGCGATTTATAAAATAGGTAACACGGAAAACAGCACCGTTCCTGTGGCCCCACGGAATATGGTCTCAGTTGAGGAGTTTTAATAAATAAGAGACACAAGCAAGACGAAAGAGGCCTCTCAGCTATTGGCTGAGAGTTTTTTTTTATTCATAAAAATTTTAAGTCTTTGCAGCAGTTAGCATTATATATTTGTTTTTTTGTACGTGTTTAGCTCCCACTTAAGCAACCTAAAATTTGCCACAAATTGTCTTTAGACCAAAAAAATTAAATAATATAATGATAATACTCCTTTAATAGGAGTATGGACGAAAGTACAGCATTCAAGCAACTTCTGGAACAGAACACGCAATTAAGGCTTGAGAACGGGTTGCTCAAGGCAAAGTTAAGTGACTATGAGTTGCTTAAGGCAAAAATCAGTGAGCTTGAAGCCCGGTTAGCTCAATATGAGAATGCTCATACCCCACCAAGTCTAAGACGTGGCCGCAATCGCAAAAAGGATCAGGATAAGAACAACAAAGGAAAGCCCGGACAAAAAATTGGGCACAAAGGCGTAACAAGACCTTATGCAGCTCCGGATAGACAGGTAGAAGTCACAATTGATATATGCCCAGATTGCGGGGCTGATCTTGGCGCTCCTTTTCGAATAGATTGGATCGGGACCTTTTCCACACCATCGGAATCTTTTTTCGTGATTCGGAAGAGCCGAGGCATGAAAGTCCTGACGGAAGTCTTGACGCGGAGATTCAAGGTAATAATCGTATGCGACGGTTGGAAACCTTATGCCAGGTTCACAAATCGCATTCAGCGATGTTGGGCACATATGCTTCGAGAGTCAAAAGAGATTGCGGAGAAGTTCGAGGAAGCTATTCCGCTACATAACATGCTCAAAGAGCTCTACGAGATACTAACCGAGGCTTTGGAAAACGATCCACCGCCAAAAGTCAGAAAGAATTTATGGAAATTGGCGCGAAAAGTGCTTCGGCAATGGATCAGGAAAGAGTATTCTATCGAGAAAGTCCGGAAATTCATCGGGAAAATCAACAACGGGTTTAACTACTGGTTCACCTTTATCATCAATCCGGGTATAGAGCCGACCAATAATCGAGCAGAGAGAGCGTTGTGACCCCATGTCGTTTTGAGAAAGATCTTGGGCACACTGCGCAATAACAAAGGAACATCGATTCATGAGCGAATCATGACGACACTGGCAACATGGGGACAGAGAGGATTGAATAGTCTCCAAATGCTAACCGAGAAGCTGGCCAGCTAAACACATACGTTTTTTTTTAGTTTCATTTAATTTATTATTTTGAAATAGGCTACTATACAATGCCAACTCTGAAGAACCCGCATCTGATAACTTGATAGGAAGATTTTAAATAGGAAGCCGCGCGACTTTATAAGGTATATCTGTGACAGTTCGCAGGGAAAAAGAACCTAGAGGAGAACATTTGCAGCGATAAGATGGTTTTGGAGGCGACAGATGATATGAAGACCGCAATTGTAATATTTTTGATTTTAATATGTTCTGCTATGGCTTGCCAGGCTCAGAACGAAAGCCTTACGGATAAATGCACCATTGAGTATAATGTCAACCAAAGCGTAAAAAAGTCGATTGAAGAGCCAGATGCATGCAGCATATTAAAAAATATCGTAAAAAATAAGATCGACAACGACATATCTATTGTGACGAAATTTCATACAATGGATACTGATATGAGAAATTTTCTTGACAACCAAAATGTTGTAGTAAAAAGACTAACATATGATATAGTTTTAAAAAATGACGGTGCTCCCGAATTAGACAACGTGATATTGGAAACAAAATTGTGCGGTGGACTAACATATGAACGTTCAAGCTACACAGAAGGAACAGCTACATTTTATGAACCAACTGTAATTCAAAATGATATCTCTCATACGACATCGCAGGTAAAATGGTCAATAGGAAAACTCATGCCAGGTGAAGAGAGAACGATCTCATTAGATACGCTTTATTTAAGTGGAAACCCCCCGGAATTCACTAAAACAGAATTCAAGATGCACGCAACGATCTGGGGATACGAAATTTTAAAGCAAAACGATCTAATACAACCAGTAATTTCAGGGGAGGAGTCTTAACGGCGTATTAGTTATATACGCCGATATATTATATGGTAATTTACCCAAACATCGCCCCCATGCCCGCCTCTGCTGCCTCTGCCTCGTCCCGGAAAGCCTTGAGCAGCGCCTCGCCTTCCTCGCCCAACAGCTCTTTGGCCGCCGTATCCGCGAGCAGCTTCTGGGCTTCCGCGGCCAGCTCGTCTCTGGCTTTGATGTAGAGGCACATGCCATCTTTCTCCAGTCCCATGGCCCTGCACTCACGCACCGTTGGCCCCAGCCGCTTCCAAAACTCCTCATCCATCATCTTTTGCATATCGTTGCTGCTCTCCATAGCATAAGTGTAAACTAATTCCACTATAAATTCCTCCTAAAGATCCTGCATAGCTTTCTTGAGCATTTCCGTGCACTGGTCCATGAGCGCTGCTGCCTGATTTATATCCTGGGCCGCCTTCTCGCTCAGCGCGGCAATCTGCGTCGCCCTCTCCCGAAAAGATGCGCTGTGGCTCTCGTTATGCTCTATCCAGTGGTGCAATAAATGAGTTACTGACTCCTTACTGAGCTCTTTTTCCATTTCTCTATCGCCTTCGGTCGTCGTGTAGCGTGCTACGCAAAATAGTTTTTCATCGAATTGGTTTCCAAGCAGCCATACGAGCCAATACCTCTTTTTTGGGTAAGCGTCTCCCTGCATTGATCATTAGTTCAAGAGACATGCAGCCCTTTGTTCCAGATATCGTGCCCTCCTCGATCATCGCATCAAGAAGCTACAGAGTTCCATGGTACTCCACACCCTCATTGGAGGCAGCTTTGCGCAAAGCCCCATCTCCGGTGAGAAGCACGGCACTCTCTTGCATGGCCAGCACCAGGGCAAAAAGGTCCAATCGGCCAGGGTGTTGGGGGTACTTCTTTACCAACTCCGCCACCTTTTGCACGCCCACTTCGGAGAGCTCTGCCTCAACCAGGCCCTGACCTTGAAGATGCCAAGAGTATGGCAACCGAAGCTCAAATAGGATAACATCGGGAATCATAAACATCCAGGGAAGACGGAGTGCATCCGAAGCTAACTCTCCTGAGAGAAGGTCCATCAATACATTGCTATCATCTACACACTTCAGCTAACCACTCTCCGTGCTGCACTGCTTCGTTCGAAAGGAAAGTCCTAACCGGCTGCCCCAGCAACTCTCCCGCCCTCGTCTCGGAAATTACTTCGTCTGCCATGGCGCCCATTACCATCCTCTCGAATCTTCTAGGCAGCTCCGGCTCCATTTCATCCCCCGGTTCCTTCTTGCGCCAGCCGTGCGAGCTGAAAATCTTGAAGAGAGCCACTTCATTGGCTACAGATATTATCCCCAGGTCATGCGCCCGGTGGATCCAGGCTTGCATGGATAGACCATACTTATGCTTGAGGATATGCAGCTCATAAAGGCTGAGTGTGGGCCTTTTCCCACGTAACTCGTATCTTGCCGCAATCTCAGGGACAAGGAATGCGGCTGCAAAGCGATAGGCTACCTTCTCCTCATCAAGTACCACGGGCTTTAGCACCAAGTGTCCGAGTTCGTGCGCGAGGTTAAACCTCTGGCGATCTCCGGGGATGTTCGTTCTGGTGACGATAACAGTTGTCGTGAAGCCGTTCTTCGCTTGGAAAGTGCATGCATCAAACTTCGCGTCAGCATCAATGGCCCCAACTTTAATCCCTTTACCTTCGAGCAAGTCGGTGAGATTCTCGATCGGACCGTCTCCGAGGCCCCAAGCATGTCGCAGGTCTTCTGCTGCCTTCTCTACTTCCTGGTATGTGGCGATTTGTTGAGGGAAGCCATTCGGACACTCAAATTCCGTTATCTCTTGGGAGAGGATTTCTTCAATCTCCAGGTATCGCTCAAGCCAGTCCTGCACTCGCATGAGAAGGGCATCCTGGCCTCTGATAGAGAGGGTTTGACGTCTGCAAAACTTAGGCTCAATTTCTGTGATGGATCGAGGCCGAAGTAAGAATTCTATGCGGACATTCAGAGCTTTCGCTAGCTGAATCAGGACTCTGGATCCCGGAACGTCCAGGTCTCGCTCGTACTTGGATATGGCCTGGGCGCTGACACCTACATTAGCTGCCAACTGCCTTTGGTTCAGGCCAGCCATTTTTCTACCTTGTTTAATCTTCTCGCCTATTGTCATGGGCACCACCAGTTTACAAAAACTCATCCTATATTTATTCTTGTAAACCAAAAAGGTTTCGGTTAAATCGAGCCGGATGGCCGGGGATACGCACGCCGGGTGGCCGCAGGCCTGAATGAGAAAAGGATTGGATAAGGTAGCTATAGCTGCATTTTGGTCGGGATTACTGCCTTGTCGTCATCCTTTGCCAAAGAAAAAGAATTGGAAAATGGAAACTGATTGGAGACGATACCTAATACTGTCTCTTGACCATGTAGTCGGCCAGCTCCAATAGTGTGGCTTTTGCCTTTGAGTCGGGCAGAACTTGCAGAGCCAGCTTGCCCTTTTGCACCATCTCCTCCGCCCGTGAGCGAGCGTACTCGATCGATCCACTCTTCTCCAGAATAGAGATGGCCTGTGAAATCTGCTCAGGCGTAGCATCCTTCTTGCCGAATACCTTTACAGGGACATCGTTCGCAAAGGCGTGGATCATGATCAATGTCTTCTTGGCCTCAATCAGGTCTCCGCCCTGCCGTTTTCCTGAGACCTTCTCGGCAGTGATGAGATCTATGACGTCATCTTGCAGTTGAAAGCCCATGCCGGTCAGCCTGCCGAATTCATCCAGCGCAGCGACCACACTGGGAGTGGCCCCCGCCAAAAGTGCCCCCATACCAGCCGAAGCGCCATAGAGAACGCCCGTCTTCTTCTCAATCATCTCCAAGTACTGCGCCTCTGAGACGCGCTCTTTTGCCTCAAACTCCATGTCCAGCCACTGGCCTTCGCAGATGGCCGTGCAGGTCTTGGAGAGCAGATTCATGGCCCCCAAAATGAGATCCGGCCGGGCTTTCGTCATGCCCAGCACCTGAAAAGCCTTGGAGTAGAGTGTGTCTCCTGCGAGGATGGCTCCCGACAGACCCCAGATTTTATGAACCGCCGGGCGCCCACGTCTAACATTGGCATTGTCCATGATGTCATCATGAATGAGCGTGAAATTATGGATCAGCTCAATAGATACCGCGGCCGCGACTATTGCGGCCGCGTCGCCGCCCGCGGCCTCTGCCGCCAGCAGCAACATGGATGGGCGAAGCCTCTTTCCTCCCGCATCCACCAGATGCCGTCCGGCTTCGTAAAGGGGGCGCGGATGCACTACGGGCAAGAACTCCTCGATGGCTCCCGTCACCAGGGCTGCTCGCATTTGCAGCTCTCTGTCCAGCTCTTTCGCAATGGTCTTCGTCATTCAGGCTCCACTCCTCAATTGCCTAATCTATCAAGAGCTCCTGGCCGTTTCTTACCAAATGGAAATTGGATCCCAGCGAGTATCCCGTCTCCTCGGCCATCATGAGATAGCTAGTGTGGCTGACCAGGTTTCCGTGGCTGGGTATGACATGCTCCGGCTGTATCATGCGCAGAAGCTCCCAGTGATCTTCCCGGCAGGCATGCCCTGAGACATGCACATTATCGTAAATCCTGCCACCCCGCATCTTGAGCTTGGTGACAACGGTGTGCCGATTGGACTCGTTGAGCGGCTGGGGTATGATGCCTGCGGAGAAGATGACCTTGTCTCCCGACTCCACCAGATAATCGGTCTCGCCATTGGCCACCCGGCTCAAGATGGCTCCCGGCTCTCCCTGGTGACCGGTCATGATGGGCAGATACTTGTCCTTGCCCTCAGTCATGATCCTCTTCAGGGCTTTGTCCACCGATTTACGCCTGCCAAAAACGGTCACATCTCCCTGGCCCGCGTAGCCCGTTCTCACTGCAGTGCCCCAATACTTTTCCATGGATCGGCCCAGAAGCACGGGCTTACGTCCCATCTTGTGAGCGGCCTCGATTATGGCCCTGATGCGGGCAATGTGTGAGGAGAATGTGGTGACCATGATACCGGATTTCGACTCCTCTGTGCCGAGGAGCACATCCCAAACCAGGTCCTTGGCTATCTTCTCGGAGGGCGTCTTCCCAGAGATGGAAGCATTGGTGGTCTCGGTGATGAGTGCCAGCACGCCCTGCTTTCCTAAGGCTCTGAGCCGAGCGAAGTCTGGCGGCTCGCCTAAAGTAGGAGACCGGTCGATCTTGAAATCATTGGCGTAGACTATGGTGCCCATGGGTGTATGAATGGCCGCAAAGACGCAGTCCACAATGCTATGCTGCACGCGGATGAACTCCAGCTCGATGTCCCCTGTAACCTGGAATCGTTCTCCCGCTTTCATTACATGCAAGGGATTTTTTACCCCGAAGATCTTCTCGGACTTTATCTCCTGATTGATGAGGTCCGCTGTGAACGGCGAGGCAATGATGGGTGCATGATACTTGTGGGCCAGCTTGGAGATGGCTCCAATGTGATCCAGGTGACCATGCGTGCAGGCGATAGCCCTTACCGTTCCGTCAACGTTTTCCATGATGCTGTCGTCGGGAATGGCCCCCATGTTGATCAGGTCGGCTGCATGCATGGCTTCCACATCTGTGTCCTCGTGAATCTGCACCCGATCCAGCCGGATTCCCATATCCATTACCACGATATCTTTTCCGATCCTTATCGCCGTCATATTCCGGCCAATTTCATTGTAGCCGCCCACAGCGATTATTGAAATATCCTTCATTTTGCCAACTCTCTATAAACAGAAAATGCTCTCAAATCGAAACCTCGCGCCTGCAGCCACTCCCTGGTCCTTCCTAGAACCACGAGAGGAACTTTTGCAAGCTGCGTCACTTCTCTACATCCGGTGAGAAACATCGTGATTCTCAGCGCACGGATATAAGCATTCATAACCCTAACAACTGCTTCTTTGTCTTTTGTGGCCGGCCTTAGCAAGGGGAGGGCAGCGCCCGCCAGGCTGGCGCCTAGAGCCAGACTTTTGGCAGCATCCAGGCCGCTACGCACTCCGCCCGAGCTGATGACAAAGGCTCCAGCAGCTTTGCACTCGACAATGCTTACCGGTGTTGGAATTCCCCAGCTTTCAAATAGCCTTCCCATCATTTCCAGCTCATCGTCCCCGACCTCTGCAGCACGAAAAGACTCAACGCTGGCCCAGGAGAGACCTCCCACACCCGAAACGTCAATTATCTTCACTCCTGCAGAGACCAGATCTTGGGCCACTTCCCGGGATATACCGGCTCCGGTCTCCTTAACCATGATCGGCACCGATCCTTTGGCCGCCGATTTCAGGATCTCCAGCACTCCCCCGGCATCTTTGTCTCCTTCCGGCTGAATGCTCTCTTGCAGGAAGTTCAAATGAACGGCAATGGCATCCGCATCTATCATCTCAGCCAGCCGCTCTATGATCTTCGGCCCGGATCTTTTCAGTTGCACGGCTCCGATGTTGCCGATGATGGGAATGTCCGGTGCGACATCCCTGACCCGAGAGAAGGTGTCCACTAGTCTTTTGTCTTCTATTGCCGCCCTCTGTGAGCCCACCCCTAAAGCAATGCCTAACTCTTGAGCCGCCTCTCCCAGGCGAACATTGATCTCTTTAACCTCGGGATGGCCTCCAGTCATGGCACTGATCATAAAGGGCGCCTTCAGCTTTTTCCCCAGGAAGTGGCAGGATGTATCGATATCCGCCTCGTCGATCTCCGGCAGAGCCTTATGCAGCAGCACCAGATCTTGGAAGGGCCACTTTTTCGCATCTACCGGCTTTTCCATACAGATTCTGATGTGGTCGAGCTTGCGGCTGGATGTGGTCAATTCACCCTCCCAATTCTAGTTCCCACGCATTCGCCTAATAGGACCCGGGCAATATTTCCTTTTATGCCTGCATTAAATATCATGGAGTCTATTCCCAAATCGGCCAGATCCAAAAGTTCCAGCAGCTTTCCTCTCATGCCGCCGGTAACGTCCACCCCGGCGCTGCCTCCGATGGCGCTCTCTACCTGTGAAAGCTCTTTTCGGGTAATCCTGGAGAGAGGCTTGCCGGAAAAAAGGACGCCATCAACATTGCTTCCTACGGCAACTACCTCGGCTTGCACAGCTTTAGCGATATAGGCTACCAATTGATCTCCGGAGACGATTGATGCCTTTCCTGTGGCGTCCATTGCCACGTCACCATGCAGCACCGGCATGATGCCGTTCTTTAGCATCTCTTTTATGGGCTCCATAAAAAAGCTGTCTATTCTGCCCCCCCGAAGGTAAAGGCAGGAGAGGGGATGGACCGGCAGGCATTCGACACCGGCTAGGCTCAGCGCCTCCACGACCTTTTCACAAAGCTTTGCCACGCTGCTATGAGTCACTCTCAATCCAGCACGGTCGAATTCATGGGGCAGACCATATTTTTTAGCAGGAATGTGTCCAAAGGAGCCGGCTCCGTGCACGAGCACTACATCATTCGGATGGATTGCGATCTCTTTAGCCACGCGCGTGATCTCGTCCGGTCGTGCCGTAATCTTACGGTTCTTGTCGGTCAAAATGCTTCCCCCGATCTTCAGGACCTGGGTCACAAGTCGCCCTCCAGCCGCACACCCTCACCGCCTGTCACAACCTTAAACGGAACTCCTCTCGCCTGCCTTAAAGCCACCATAAGTGCATCTACGCCAGAAGCCCCAGGCAGGGCAATCATGCAGCCTCCGCCCCCGGCTCCGGTAAGCTTGGCGCCCAACGCCCCACCCGCGCCAGTCGCCGCATAAACCAGTTCGTCCAGCTCCCTGGAGCTGACGCCTAAAGCCATCAGAAGGCCGTGGTTGACGTTCATCAGCCGACCCAGATCCGCGTGGTTATGCTCTCGGATGAGGGGGACGGCCTTCTCCGAAAGGGCCCCTATGGCCTGAAATATGGGATCGACCAGGTCAAAGTAACGTTTTTTCAGGTCTTGCACCTTCTCGACCTCAGACTTAGTATCGTGAGGCATTTTTGTATATCCAACTACCATCTCCAGTGGTGGTAGATCAAGGGGCTGAATATCCTGGGAGATTTGCAGATAGCCTCCAAAGGTTGCCAAAGCCGTGTCCATGGGGCTTCCCAGTCCCTGTTGAACCTTCTTTTCCAGGCCATAGGAGATTTCTGCGATCTCCTTTAGGGATAGGCCAAGCCCATGGTGCGCGCTTATGGCAGCCACTGCAGCCACCACGATACAAGCCGATGATCCCAGTCCTGCCGCCGGCGGCAGGCTGGAATCAATGCAAACCTGGATATCTTTGACGTCAAATTCTCTGAGCACGGCGGAGATATATCTGGTAGCATGTGCCGCCTGGGCTGATTCGAGCCGACCGCTTGTCAGATCCAAGGAGAATCCTTGTAAGGTAAGCTCCTTCGTCTTTATGAGCACGCTGCCGGACAGGTCCTGCACGGTGACTTTTGCTCGCAGGTCTATGGCGCCGCCAAGAGCTGTTACTCCAGAAACGACGGCATGCTCTCCGAAAAGGATTATCTTGCCGGGAGCCGATGCCGTAGTCAATAAAGGGCCTCCTCAGGAAAAGGCAATCGCTGCGTACCCGACTACCTGGCTGTAGTCGCCGCTCACGTCTCCACTGGTCGCATAGTCAAGAAGTTGACCGGCTTTTGCTCCCAGGGCAACGGTGGCCGTGATGGTTGCTGCTATCGGCCCATAGCCGCATGCTGTGGCACTGTAGCGATACACTCTCTCATAAAGCTTTGGAACATCCATATTTAAAATGGCCTCCAGGAGCTTTGCGTCCACCTTCCTGGCAGTCTCTTGGGGCTCATAGTGGGTGAAGTCGCTGCTGGCAATCACGATGCAGCTACGCTTAAGCTTCTGCACGGCCCGCGAGAGCGTCTGCCCGACCTCTAGCGCGGTTTGCTCATCCTGCAATCCCATCAAGATGGGAAGTATCTTGAATCCTTGAAATCGCTTCTGAAGAAAAGGGATCTGAACCTCAATCGAGTGCTCCTGCAGGTGAGCTGTCTCATCATGATCGATAATGCTGCCGGCCAAGGCATCAGCCAGCTCCAGATCCGGCTCGACATCGCCCAGAGGCGTTCTCCACGAGTCACGAGATAGTGCCACCGGTGAGCCAAGGCCGTGATGATTGGGCCCTATGATCACATAGGTTTCCACTTTAGGCAGACGAGAATAGACTTTTGCTGCAACTTGCCCCGAATAGATATATCCGGCATGCGGGACCACTGCGCCCTGACACAAAATCTCTTTTTCAGGATGCAGCATGTCGTCCAGCTGATGCTCTAGCTCCTCTCCGCTACCTGGATAGAACTGACCTGCAACAGCCGGAAGCCGCATGGATCAAAACTCCATCTCGAAGTCAGAGATAGTGTATTTGAATCGATCCTCTTCGCCCCGCTCGCGCAGCACCTGACGGGCCAAGAGCCAGTAGATAAGCGTTAGAGCTTTTCTGCCTTTGTTGTTGGTGGGTATGACCAGGTCAACATTGGAGGTCATGTTGTTTGTATCGCAAAGAGCGATTACCGGTATGCCTATATCCACAGCCTCGTTGACCGCCTGGGCATCGCCGCTGGGATCTGTAGTTATGAGCACATCGGGCTCCATGAAGCCCCGGAAGGCTGGATTGGTCAGGGTATTGGGCACAAATCGACCCACGTTGGCGTTGGAGCCTATAGCCTTGGCGAACATGGTGGCCGGCCTCTGGCCATACTGTCTGGCAGATACAACTAATATATTTGCCGGATCGTATTTTGCCAGGAACTTGGCAGCCAGCCGGATACGCTTGTCCGTGGACTGGACATCCAGTACGTAAAGCCCGTCTGTCCTCACCCTGTAAATGTAGGGCATCATGTTATTCGTCTTCTGCTGAGTACCAATATGCACGCCGGCAGCCAAGTACTCGTCGATTGGTATGAGAGTCTCGTATTCTCCCGCTACCGTTATCACCTCATCTTCTACCAACTAATTCACCTACCTAATCGATCGCGTTTTACTGTGATGGGAATTACGCCCAGTTTCATCTCTTCAAGCGCTATTTCGAGAGGGTCGGTATTACTGGTATCGATCAACACTGGAGCGCCCATGAAAACTTGCAAAGCCCGTGCTCCTACGATGCGCGCACGTTCATATCTTGTATATTTCTCGCCCTTCAAATAGCCACCTCAAAAGGAAGAGTATGATGGGGTTGCTGAGATTCGAACTCAGGTCACAGCGTCCCGAACGCTGTAGGATGGACCAGGCTACCCTACAACCCCTTCTACTGGTACCGCCTAAGCGTGTTCACAATCTCCACATGAGAGAGAAGCATGCGCCTGCAGCAGTATTTGTCTATTCCCAGGTCATCCAAGACTTTGCCGGGAGGCTCGGTCTTGATGCGCTCCCGGTATTCCTCCCAGACATGAGAGACCACTTTGCCACAGGAATAGCACCTGACTGGAATCAAGCAGTTTCACCTGTAGGACTTTTGGTACTTAGACCTGGCACCAAGTCCGCCGAACTTTTTCCTCTCTTTGTGCCGGTGATCGCTGACGAGGAGATTTCGGTCGTACTCGGAGTATGCTTCTTTCAGTCCGGTATCGCCGGTCCACTCCACAATACCCTTGGCGATGGCCGTTCTTACGGCATCCGTCTGGCCCATGGTACCGCCGCCGGCGACAACGACATCGATATTCATTGTTTTTATCAGATCTCCTGCGATCTGAACGGGTTCTTGAATCTTGAGTCTGGCAAGGCGGGGCTCATAAATCTCTAAAGGCACCTTGTTAATGCGCACAACGCCCTTTCCATCTTTTAAAGTGGCCCTTGCAGTTGCCGTCTTCTTCTTACCTGAGGTATTAATTATCTTCATAGGAAGTCCTTCAGAAGTTCGCGCCGAGTCTTCGGCTCAAGGCCCCAAGCTCAATATATTTGTTATTGCTCGCGGTCCTCATCTTAGCAGCGGCTGGTTGCTCTAATGGCATTCCCTTCAGCTCTCTGGGGATGCCCACATATATCCGCAGCCGGGAGAATGCATCTCTTCCCCGTCTCATCTTGTAGGGAAGCATGCCACGCACGGTCCTCTTGAGTATCATTTCTGGTCGACGGGGGAAGTAAGGGCCTCTCTCCTTATGGCCGCGATCCCTTGTCTGGCCATACTCAATGAAAATGGAATCTTTCCCACCGGTAACGAGTGCTTTCTCGGCATTGACGATTTTGATCTCTTCGCCTGCCAGGAGATTCTTGGCGGTTACGCTCGCCAGGCGTCCCAGGACCAATCCAGTTGCATCTACTACTATCATTGCTTCACCTCAAAATCTTTATGCCCGATCCCTTGGGATGCTCAGCCATCAGCTTCTCAATCGTCAGACATTTCCCGCCTGCTGCTTGGATCTTGGACAATGCCTGGCTGCTAAAATTAAAAGCTGCCACGGTAACACTGTGTTCCAGATCGCCGGAGGCCAGCACTTTTCCGGCCACGAGTACAGTATCGTTAGGCTGGGTATGCCGATTGATCTTGCTGAGGTTTACAGCAGCGTAGTTGCGACTGGGCTTCTCCAGTCTCTTGGCGATATCACGCCAGAGGGGTGCGCCAGTTTCGCGATTGGCCGCCTTAAGTTCACCGATAAGACGGACTATCCTTGGATTTGTCTTTTCAAATGCCATTTTTTATCCTCCGCACGGCCCCAATAGGACCGACTCACGCGTGAAATGCGCGCGTTCGAACCTGTTATTTGGTTCATGCGCCCAGGGCATCATTATCCCTGTGCGGAATATTTAGATCGACAATGTGCCAGTATTTAAGGGTTTTCCAAAGGCGACGCAAGGCGGCATAAGAATTTCAGTATTGGAAGTGAGCTCAAAGGTAGATAGATCAGTTGCGGATTTAAAGTACGAACCAAAAGTAAGATATTAAGGTACTGTAAGAAAAATGCCATGAAGTAAAATGGTCGAGATCCTCCTCCCCGCCTGCGTAGCTTTTGGCTTTGCTCTGGGAATCCTGAGCGGCCTTACCCCGGGCCTGCATCTGAACAACTTTGCAGCTATGCTGCTGGCCATCTCACCTCAGCTGTTAGCTATGGGTCTCTCGCCTTTTCAAATGGCCTCGATCATTCTTTCCGCCAGCATCTCCCAGACGTTCTTTGATGCCATTCCGGCCATCTTTTTGGGCGCGCCCGATTCCGAGACGGCCTTGACAGTTCTGCCCGGCCAGAGGCTCATGCTGGAGGGGCGAGGCATCGAAGCGGTGCGACTCTCGGCCTTAGGCAGTGCTGGTTCAGTGCTTTTTGCCATTCTCTTGATCATGCCGCTCTCCTGGATCGTATCGAGCTACAACGATTACCTCACAAAATATGTGGGCATTCTGCTTTTAGCCATCGCCCTCATGATGATCAAGTCGGAGAGAGGTCCCTGGATCGAGGGGCAGGGCTCCTGGGTGCACTGGAAGTACAAAGCCGTTGCCGCGCTGCTTTTTATAACCAGCGGCCTTCTCGGCACATTCGCCTTTGATCATGAAAACCTGGCGAGCTCGCCTTTTGGCCTGGAGCCGCAGGTGCTCTTGCCCCTCCTCTCCGGCATCTTCGGCGCTTCCTCTCTCCTGCTCAGCCTTTCCACAGAGACAGAGATTCCGGAGCAGAAGGAGAGCAAGATCAGGCTTTCATCCAGCGCCCTGGCCAAAGCGATCTTTTCCGGCGGCCTGGGGGGATCGGTAGTGGCCTGGATTCCCGGCGTCTCGCCTTCCGTTGCCGCGATCACGGCGCGCCTGGGTGCGCCCTCATGCCCCGAAGAGTTCCTGGTCTCCATTGCCGGGGTGAACAGCGCCAATGCGCTTTTCTCGCTGGTGGCGCTTTATGTGATCGACAAACCCAGGAGCGGCGCGGCAGCAGCCATTCAGGAGCTGATGGCTCTCGACCAGAGCACACTAATCCTGATGATAATAATAGTAGTAATAGTGGCGGCGGCGTCCTACCTGGTTTGCATCGGCGCGGCGCGCCTGGCCGGGCGGGCCATATCCGGGCTCAACTACCGGCTGCTCTGCCTGGGGGTGCTGATCTTTTTGGTGGCCATGACCTATGCTTTCACGGGGCTCTTCGGGCTGTTCATCTTTTTCCTGTCCACGGTGGTAGGCCTGATTGCGCCCATAGCCGGCATCCACAGGACACATGCCATGGGGGTGCTGATGCTGCCGCTTATTCTGAGGTATATTTAAGCTATAGATGCATTCTGCCTCTAAATAACTTCATATGTTATTAATGTACTCAATAGCCTCATCATGGAAGATAGCAACGTGTCTGATGAAGAGGAAGTATATGAAGAAATTGTAGAAGATGGGCGCATTCAATTATGTTTTGATATAATTAAAGATGCATATTATTTTACTTTTAAAAACAGGGATAATTTAAACGAAAAAGCAAGCAAAATTATAGTTTTTTCTGGGATCATTGTAAGTTTATATTCAGGATTAGGTGGCATCATTTTAAAGGATATTTCAAAAACAGATATTATTTCGATAAATAAGTATTATCTTTTATTATTTATACTAGTTGCGGGACTTATAAGTCTTATTATTTCTATTCTATTAGCCTTAGTAGCCTTTAAGCCAGAAGCGTGGCTTTCTGTTCCTTCTCCAAGCGTATTTATGGAAAAATATGCGAGATCTAATAAAAGCAAATATGAGATACTAGGGCCACTGACATCAACTATGGCCGACACAATAAGTAAAAATGATGGGAAAAATATTAAAAAAGCTAAATATATACAATACAGTTTATACCCACTGGTATTAGGGTTGGTTATCTCTGTTATATTTATCATCGCATCTTTGCTTATTTAACGCGCGGGGGGTATAAAAAATAAAACCTATTGAGAAAAAGGATGAAGATGCAAGCTTGAAGAATAAAGGGAAAACAGTATTTAAGAAAGACGACGACCTTGTTTACTTAATACAAGGGAACAAGCCTAATTAGATTGAAACGGGGCGTGTATCCCACATCCCGCAGGTCGTCCTTTCTTTATGAAACATTTTTATTCTGACACGATTCAATAAGCCCAAAAGGGATATGAAGGGGCCTGAAATGAAATTATCAACTTTATCGCTTGATCACTTA
>Ga0247841_10002580_pt1 | contig 35760 bp, 63 predicted proteins | sample LaCruzMarch2015__2_FD_192410 | JGI IMG/M metagenome (GOLD analysis project Ga0247841, IMG submission 192410) | Freshwater microbial communities from meromictic Lake La Cruz, Castile-La Mancha, Spain - LaCruzMarch2015_18m | ecosystem: Environmental > Aquatic > Freshwater > Lake | place: Spain... | reverse complement strand
CTTTTCACGATTGCTTAACTCAAATAAATTTTACAAAAAGAATAATCAGGAGTAATAAGAAAATATGAAAACAATAAAAGGATTCAAATTTATTCAATCAGATATGAAATCTAAAAATGGAAATCATCTTTGGGAAATAGGCAAATGGTATAAAGAAGATGAAATTGAAATTTGCAGTAAAGGATTTCACGCTTGTTTAACTCCACAACAATCATTAGAATATATTTATGGTGATAGATGGTTTATTGTTGAAGCAAGAGGAAAAATAATCTATTCTAAAGAAGATGATTCAGAGCCAAAATTTGTTTCAAGTGAAATGAGATTGGTAAAAGAAATACAGAAAGGCGAAGAATCAAAGATTATGAAAAAATATAAAAGACCCGTAGATTTAACAAAATTAGAAAAAGACCTAAAAGATATTCCAACAAAAGATGATGTAATAAAGTTAATTAAAGAAATAGATAAAATAAGATGGTTCAAACCTCAAGAAGAACCAGATAGAAAAGATATAAAGCTAAAAATAAAAGCAATTCTTGAAGCCTTTAAATGCGAAATAGGTTTAGAATTTGAATATCATAAGTTAGAAAAAGAAGAAGATTGGGATTCTGCTCGGGCTTCTGCTTGGGATTCTGCTCGGGCTTCTGCTTGGGATTCTGCTTGGACTTCTGCTTGGACTTCTGCTCGGACTTCTGCTCGGACTTCTGCTCGGACTTCTGCTTGGGATTCTGCTCGGGATTCTGCTCGGACTTCTGCTCGGACTTCTGCTCGGACTTCTGCTCGGGCTTCTGCTTGGACTTCTGCTCGGACTTCTGCTTGGGATTCTGCTTGGACTTCTGCTCGGGATTCTGCTCGGGATTCTGCTCGGGCTTCTGCTCGGGCTTCTGAATTTGAGTTAGTAAAAGATAAGATGAAAGAAAAGGGATACAAAGTTAATCCATTCAAACTATTATTAAATTTATGGAAAGATGGACTTTATCCAGTTGGAGTTTTGAAAGATAAGAAGTTCCATATTTATTATGTTCCCTTAAAGGAGAAAAATTAAAATGATAAAACAAGAAATAGAAAAAGTTGAAAAAGAAATAGGAAGATTAACAAAAGGATATTCGGGATTTACAGAAGCTAGTAAAAATCCAACTTATTATGCAAGACAATGTGCAACACTCACAACTCTCAAAAAATGCCAGAAAATTATAGAAGAACGAGATAAAAGCGAACTGGAGTTTTTGAAAAAGATTTATGATTTATCTAATGATGATGGACTAAAAAGAGATATTGAATTAAAAGAAAGAATATCCTTTCTTGAGGGGCAGAAGAAATGAATAAAAAAGAGAAATTAGAATTGTTAATAAGCGTTGAAGAATTAGAAAAGAAATTAGATTCTTATAATGGACTTTCAAAAGATAAAGAAGAAGTAACTTGGGCAAATACAACATCTTACTTATTTTTAATTCTTGGTATAATTCTTGTAGTAATTATGGGTGGCACATTTATTTCAGGAATATTTAATCCATCAAGATGTGGTTCTGGAGATTGTATTAATTCAAACAATTTTTATTTATATATTTTCTTTCCAGCATTTGTTGGGCTTATAATGATTCTTTTAGGATTAATAATTAAATTGTTTGAGAGAAAAGAAACAGGAGTGAAGAAATGAAACTTATAATAAGTCTAATATATTGGTTTTTTTATTTCCTGACATTTTATTTTATTATAAATGAATCTTGGATTAGTGCATTGACAAGTTTAGTTTTAGTTTGGATTTTTGATGAAATAAAAGAAATTAAAAGAAGAGAGGAAAAGAAATGAAAATACCCTGCGAAGTTAGACTAAATGATTTAGCAATAGGAGATGTTGAAATGACATACTCCCATATCCTAAAGGGTAGGGTATCTTAACGAACTATGGAAAACAAAAAATACAATATAATTTATGCAGAAGAATATTGTGATATTAAAAAACTTATTGCACAAATTAAAGATAAACCAAAAAGGAGTAAGACATGATAAGTGAATGTTTTTATATTTCTAAATTGTTTTGGTTATTAGGATTAATTATTGGAATATTAATTGGTATTCTTTTTGGGTATTTAATTATAAATAAGAAACCAAAGAGGAGCAAAGAATGAGTGTCGAAGGCGGATTTAGTTGGTTTGTATTATTTCCATTAGCAATTTATGGATTTATATGTTATGGGATATTTACGAATATCTATTTTGCTAAATGGATTGCTTGCCTTTTTGCAATTATTTATGGATTAAAAGAATGTTTAAATTATAGGTGGTTATCATAATGGAAACCCAACTACTAAAAATTATCCGAGAAAATTCAGGAATAATTGATATTCCAAGAACAGCAGAAGAAACAAACACATGTCCATTCGCAAAGAAAGATGCAAGCTTATATCGCTGTGATTTTCCAAGAAAATGTAATTATCAAATGGATTATAATTATAATAAATATTGCAGTAAGGTGTTGAAATGACAATCTGGCATATTTTATTGATTTTAGATTTAGCATTAAACATAGGCTTACTTATCTGGCTTTTGTGGAAGGTGTTTAAATGAAACAATTAAAAAACATATTTACAAATAGATGTAGGAATCAGAAATGTAGAAAACCAATCAGACGAGAAAATAAGTCTGGTTTATGTTTAATCTGTAAGAGTAAAGATAATACTCAAAGATATAATTTAGCAAGATTGAAAAGCAAAGTATATAAATAGATAAAACTTAATAAAAACATGAAAGAAGTAAAAAAAGGTGAAAACAAGTTGAACAAAGAATTTTTACTTGATATATATAATTCTATAAAATTAGGTAAGAATCCAACACAAATTTCTAAAGATTTATCTATTTCTAAACAAGCATTAAATTACTACTTATCCTCGTTAAAAACACTTGGATATATTCAAAAAATAGGTTATGGAGTCTGGAAAGCTAATAACATTTTAGAAGTAAAAGAAGTAAAAAAAGATAAGTTAGATAACTCAACAAGTAAAAAAGTTAGAGGACATGCTTTTGTCTGGAAAATTAGATTAAATAAGAAATATGATTGGAAAGTTCTACTGGAAAAGAAGGGGTTAAAATACATCCTAGTAAACAAAGGAACTCCAAGAATAATGATAAAAGATAAAAAGGTCTGGTTAGGACAGAAATCTATTGTTATTTTTGATTTAGAGAGTTATTTTGGAGCAAATTCTATTGAAACAAGGAAATATGCAGTAAACCGACTTTTAGAGATTGTAAGCCTATTAGAAAGGGAAATAGGGGTATATTTGAATAGAGATAAAATAAGTTTTAAGGTAAGTAGGCAACATTACTCTTTAATCAAGAATTGCCTAGCAATTCAATGTAATCAAGAAGGCAAAAGAATAAATGTGTCAAATGATACTGGTTTATGGTTTACAATAGATAATTCATATAATCTTGATGAAGCAGAAACACTTCATCCAAAGACAGCTTTGATAGATTCAATCGGTATTCAAAAGTATTTTAATGAGCATAAAGAAACTAATTTTGAAGTTACTCCTAAATTTATATTAAATACTATGGCTAAACAGAACTTACAATTAGGACAATTCACAGAACAGATAAAATCTCACTTAAAATTAATCAATGAATATCGTAAAGAAAATATATCTTGGAGAAAAAACCAAGTAGTAAAAATAGAAAAAGAACTAAACAATCAAAAGAGGTTAAGCGATTTCTAATGGAAAACTTTGAAACAATAAAAAACATTGTAAAAGAATTACTTGAAACAGATGAAAAATCAAGAAATTCAGATAAATGGCTTACTATTGAAGTCTTACGAAAATTAGGATTCAAAATCTATGTAGATTACAAAGAATTAGACAATATGCCCTCTTCTGAAACAATCAGACGAACAAGGCAGAAACTACAAGAAGAATCACCAAATCTAAGAGCAGATGAACAAATACAAGAATTAAGAGAAAAACGAAAAGAAGAATTTTCAAGTTATTTTAGTCAAAGAAGTAGAGGAGTAGAAGTAATTAATCAGAACTTTACAAATGCAAAAGGAGTAGAAATTTTTGAAAGATGAAAATACTTAATCTATATGCTGGAATCGGTGGTAATAGAAAGTTATGGGGAGACAAACATGAAGTTACTGCAATAGAAATAGACCCAAACATAGCCAAGATATATCAAGACTTCTTTCCTAATGATAAAGTTATAGTTACAGATGCTCATCAATATTTATTAGAACATTATAAAGAGTTTGATTTTATTTGGAGTTCTCCACCTTGTCCTAGTCATAGTAGATTAAGAAAAAGTATGTCTATGTGTGAAGGTGCAAATGCAGTTTACCCAGATCTGAAACTCTACGAAGAAATACTTTTACTTGAAGGATATTTTGAAGGTAAATGGGTTGTAGAAAATGTTATTGGATGGTATGAACCTTTAATAAGACCATACGAATTAGAAAGGCATTATTTCTGGAGCAATTTTGTTTTACCTAAAATAACTATTAAAGATGGAAAGATTAATTTATGTAATGGCAGAAACAAAGAAGATGATAAAATGCAAATAGAAAGATTACAAAAAGAATTTAATTTTGATTTATCTAAATATAATCTATCTACTATGAAGGCAAGAACTGCTTTACGAAATTGTGTTAATCCTAAAACAGCAAAACATATCTTTGACTTCGCATTTAAACATAAACAAGAAACACTATGAAAAAGAAATGTCCAGTTTGCAATAGTCAAAGAACATTAGAGAATAGAAAATATTTTATATGCAATAAATGTGGATATATACTAAAAAAATGGGAATAAATAAAGTAGAAAGTCAATTTTTGTTTAAAGAGAAAATTCTTGAAGGTAAAAGTGAAGATATTGCAAATTTTGAAATCAAACGAGATAAAGTCTATATTAAAGATACAAGAAAAAAGATAAGATTAGAAAGTATAAATAAGAAGCATGAAATAAATAAAGACTTAGCATTTAAAAAAGCATTTGAACGATTGAGTGGAAAAAGGAAAAGTCAGAAGATAGAAGATAAATTTAATAGAAATTTAATATTATACAAAAGAAGAATCATGATGAGCCTAACTGAAAGTCCAAAGAATAGAAGCGAATTAAGGTTTAGTTGCTGTATGTTAAATGAAAAGATTAACGAAATTATATTTCTATTACTAGAAGAAGGAAAAATAGAAGAAAAGCAAGTAAATGGGAGAGAAACAATTTATGGTATTAAGTGAAAAGAAGAAAGAACTATTAAGGCAATTTTGTGATAATCAATGTGAAGAATGTGGTAAAACTCAATTAGAAACTGGAAGCAAGTTAGAACCCCACAGAGTTAAGCAAGGTGGAGAATATAGTTTAAGAAATATAAAAATGTGTTGCCATAAATGTCATGAAATATTCAGTTCTGCACAAAGAATTGCAAGAGGTAACCAATGAAGGTTGCAATATATTGTAGAGTTAGCACAGAAGAACAGAATGCAGATACTCAAGAGCAAATGTGTTTAGATTATTGTAATAGAATGAATTTTGAAGTATTCAAGGTATACAAAGATATTATTTCTGGTAAAACAACATCAAGACCACAATTTAATCAGATGCTAGAAGAAATGAGAAGTAAAAAGTTTAATTGTATTATGGTAACTAAACTAGACAGAATCGGAAGAAGTTTGCAACACTTACTTTCTTTATTTGAAGAATGGAGCAATAGGGGAGTTCATTTTGTTGCAACTACACAAAATATAGATACTTCTTCTGCATCAGGAAAATTACAAATGCAAATCATGGGTGCATTTGCAGAATTTGAAAGGAATCTAATATCTGAAAGAACAAGAGAAGCTAGAGCAGGAAAAGTTAATTGGGGTAAAAGGGGTAAGGATAAACAACCAAGACAAAAGAGGGGGGGTATAAAACAAGCATATTTTCCCTCTATCAAAGATAAGGTTAAAAGAGGGACATCTTTAGGATAATAAATAAAACAAGGGAGGTAAATATGGGAATAATACAAAAGATAAAAGATATATTCAAGAAGAAAGAAATAGAAACTGAACAAGCAAAACCAGAAGTTGTTCAACCAGTAGAACCCCAAGTAAGCTTGGGTTCTCCTACTGGAGAAAAATGTGATATATGTGGATTTGAAATAACAACCGAACAGAAGATAGTTCATAAATTTGGAAAAGCTTATCATTCTAAACCTTGCTTCAAAGATAGAATGAAAGAAGCAAGAAAGATACTTGGACAATAATGGCATATACAAATTTACAAACTGGTGAAATAAAAGGTTGTGAGAAAGGTTCTCTAACTTATTTCCATGAAGAAGGTCATCTTAAATTTGATAATAATAAGTTTGGTAGAGTCATAAGAACTATTCAAGAATTTTCATTAGATGCTTTAATCATGTTTACGGCTATGGGATTATTATTTGAATACTGGTTAATCAAAGTTATAATTTTAAATCTATTAATATTAAGAATATCTTCCATAACTATTGAAGAAAGAGATTGCTGGGCTTATGCAAAAAGAAAATTAAACGAGGTGAAAGATGTTAGGAGAAGAAAAAGAGAAGTATAGTAAATTTAAATATTATCTAAGGCAATGTAGGATATGCGATAATATTTTTAAAGCTTTCTCCCATAATGGTAAACGACCAAAAGGAAGATTATGTTCAGATTGTAAAGATAAGATTAATAAAGATAGATTGAAACTAATAATTAAAACTAAAAATAAAGTTAAGGAGTTAAGAAATGAACTTATTAAACTGGATTGCTAATTTAGAACCAATCTATAAGATAATCTTTGGATTAGCCACAGGCTTAATAGTTTATATTCTATTTAGAACATTTGTCTATTATGTAAATCAAGATGCAAAGAAGAACGGATTATCTAGAGAAGATTCTAAAAGGCAAAGCGAAGATGATAAACTACAACATCTATTAAATCTAAATAGATAGATTAAATACAAAGCTATCTTTTGATTGTATTCTATTTATTATATTATATCCACATACACATTCTTGTCCAGTTATATTTTCATAAGCATTAATTAATTCAGTAGGGGAATCAGACAAGGCTATATCTTTAGTTATCTTATCCGCTTTAATAAACTGCCAAGCAAGTAATAGAATAGAGATTAATAAAAATATATTCACTAAAATCTTTATTACATCAATAGTTTTCTGTTCCATGTTACTCCTTTGTGTTATCTTATTATCCTGCAAGCCCAACCAACAAAGTAATTACCCCATTAATCAACTAATTTGTCTTTTGTCTTAGCCGAGTTCTATGTTATTTCATCAGGGTTATCATCTTCCTCAGTTGGTAACTCCCATTCATCCTTTTCATCTTTGTTTAGTTTCAAGATAGATTCAATAAAGCGAGGTATATACTTATCAGTTATCTTAAAGTTAATCATATTCTTATTAATCTGTTTAGTCATCTCAAGGACACTTAGATCAAGTTTATCTCTAAGTAACTTCATGTGAGCATATAACACTTCATTCCTTTTCTGTTCTCTTGTTCCAGTTTGTTCTCTATTCTTTAAAGCTTCTCTTTTAGCTTTCTTATATTCTTTTTCATCAAATGTATAGAACTTAGGGAATTGACCTAAGAAGGTTTCTCCCCAAGCATTATAGTTTAAATCTCGTTTGCCTAAAAGATATAGATGTTTCTTATCTGGCTTATTATAGAACTTAAAATAACCTCGTCTAAATGAACCGTCATTATCTGCACACCAATAAACATTTATCATTGCAATACTTCTATTCATTGCAATAGATTTAGGCAAATCAAAAAATTCAGGCAAAACAATAACATTCAACATATTATATTGTCCACATTCTCTCAAATAATCTTTTACTGCTTGTGTTGTTTGTTTCATAGCTTTTATTCCTTCTAAATCTGCACCTGCTTCATCAAAGATTAATCCAGAATAAGGATGATTCCTTCCAAGTTTATTTCCATTCTTAATTAAATCTACACCATTAAAAGCCATATTTTCTTTAACCGAATGAGGTAATTTAATCTTAAGTAAGTGCATTAGACTCCAAGTCCAATAAGTTACAATTTGTTGGGCTAATGTAGATTTACCGATTCTTACTTCACCTTCACCACAAATAAGTAATGTAAAATCCCAATCATCTGTTACATTCTGAATCATATAATCTAATTGCATTTTTAATAATCTATTCATTGGAAATCCAGCTAATTTCTTAGAATAAGAACCAATAGGAAACCAATCACAACAAACCCAAACATCTCTACTTTCAGGATTATCTTCATAGCAATATTGCTTTCTAATATCTTCTCTCATCGTTCAAGTATAGCATGTGAAGCATTCTTACCCTCACGATAATATACTCCTGCTTCTTTAAGTAATTGACTAATTTGTAAAAACAAATCTTCTGCATTTATATAAAATTCTTTCTTAAGCTTTTCAGTTTTTTGAGTTTGATATTTTTGTAATGATTCTGTTAAACTATCCATTTTAGTATTAATATTTTTCTGTTCTGTTAAAACAAACTTAGGTAATGTCTGTCTGCGATATGCCCTAAGTAAAGTATAAATTGCATCAAAGTCAAATGATAAAAAAGCATCCTCAAGATTTTTTTCTAATTCAATAACAATCTCTAGCTTTTCATCATCTGCATTCCATTTAGTTTCAATTTTATTAAAAGTCATGTTTTGCAATTAAACATATTTTTCAATCTATTTAAACTTTATTAGTTAAATAAAATTTATATAGTTAGATACAATTAAGATACTATGAATAAAAAAACAAATTTTAATTTAATAAAAATAATGGCAATTTCAATAGGAATATTTATGATAATAACATTAGCTTTTACTTTTTCTGGTTCTAATAAAGATGTTGGAATACCCAAAACAAATTATTTAGGTTTAGCACAATTAGGATTAATACCTACAACTAATCAATGTTCACATTACCAAGAAGCATATAGTTCAACAGGAGTAGTAGCACAAACTTCTAATGGAGATTATGCAATACTTGAATCTAAATTTGGCGATGAATATTGTCCAGTGAGAATTAAATAATGGGAATAGTTTCATCAGCAAAAAGTGCAGTTAGTAAAGCAGTTTCAACAGTTAAAAGTTATGTAGCACCAAAACCAGCACCTGCACCAGCACCTGCACCAGCACCTACACCTAAACCTGCACCAGCATTTATAGGTAAACCTGCACCAGCATTTATGGGTAAACCAACACCAAGTTCTCCATCTGGAACATATATAACTCCTCAAGGTGGAGTAAGTCATCAAGCACCAGCTGGAACCGCAAGTGGAACATTTGGAAGTGGAGGAGGTAGTTCAGGAGGAAGTTCTGGAGGTTCAGTTGGAACAGTAACTAAAACACCAACAGGTGGAGTAAGCACAGCAACTACAACACAACCAACTAATTTTGCAGTAAATGTAGTTAAACCAGCTGAGCAATCCAAATTTTCTGCAATACAACAAGCAAAAAATGTTTATGCTGGAATTAGGGAATATGGGGTATCAGATTATACAAGTATTCAATTAGAAAATTGGAGGAAAAGAAATGAAGCAAAAGCACAAGCAAAAGTAGAACAAGAGGGAATAGGTTATGGAAAAAGAACTGAAACAACAGTTGTTCCATTAGCTTATAAAGGAACTTATGTTCCAGATAAAAAAACTTCAACAATAACTTACTTTAAACCTTATACTGATGAAGAATTAAAAGCAATGGCTACGAAAAATGCAGGAACTCCATCTCAGCAAGGAGCAATACAAGAAATAGCAAAAAGAGAAAATCAAAAAAATTATGATAATTATGTTGGTGCAAGAACAAATAATTTGATAGACCAATCAAAAAATAATATAGAAGATATTGACAGAGCTATACAACAGCAAATTAATATAGGAGCAATAACCTATGAACAAGGTTTGAAAATGCACGATGATACTATTAAATCTGAAACAGAAAAGTTTAAATCAAATGTTGAAAATATTAATAAAGAATATTTCTCAGGACAAGGTAGAACAGATTTGGAAGGTGTTAAACAATTAACAGGAAAATTAGCAGATAAAGCAATGTATAAACAATTAGGAAAAACGGCATTAGTTACTGCAACAGCAGTATTAGCACCACCAGTTGCAGGAATTATTGGTGGTGCAGGATTAGCAACAGCAACGAGTGCAGTTATTGGTGGATATTTTGCTTATGAAGGTGGAAAATATGCTTTATCTAAAAGAAGTTTTGAAGATGTAACAAAAGGAGAATGGGCTAATTTAGGTGTAGGAATTATTGCAGGTGTAGGTGCAGGTTCAGCACTATCTCCAAAAGGTGCAAAGTTTTCTACAAATGAAAAGTTGATGGTTGAAAAAGCATTTAGAGAAGCTAAATATTCAGAAAATATTATTCAAAAGATAACAGACCCATTAAAACTCCAAGATTTTATAAATAAAATAGAAGACCCAAGCATAAAAATGAAACTACAAAATGTTTTAGAAAATAGTAAGGGAGAATTTACTTATAAAATTAAAGAAACAAAAATGGAAGCAAACAATAATATAAATAAAGCAGTTCTTGATGAGTTAGTTCCCAACTTTAAAAATGAAGGCTTTAAATCTAGTTATGTTGAAGTATTAGATAAATCTGGAAAAATTATTGATAGAGTTCCAATCCAAGAACCATTTGCAGTAGTTAAGGCTTCTGGAAAACAAGTTAGTTTATTTGAATCATCAAGAGAGAACATACCTCAATATCAAACTCAATTTGGAAAAGATGGAGTAAGTGGGATTAGTCAAGTTGGAACTACAAGTCTAGTTGAACCAAGATTTAAACCAATGTTTAATTTAGGAATAGAAAAAGTTAATGTTCCTCAAGCAACATTAAAAGAAGGAACAAAAATTAGAAATATTGAATCTGGAGAATTAAGTATGTTAAGACCAAAATCCAATGTATTAGCAGATAAGGAATATAGTTTATTTGGAGTTAGTGCAGGAGAAAAAGGTATTACTTTAGGATATTTTTCTGAAGGTAAAGTTAGAGCAGGTTCACCAAAATTATTAGAATTTACTAATATTGGAAGCGAAATAAGACCAGAAGGAGCATTAGGCACATCTGCATTAAAAAAAGAATTAGGTGGAAGTATCTTATTTTCTCCAGAAAGAAATGTTGAAGTTATAGACAAAAATACAGGACTATTTTTTGATAAAGGTTTTAAAGAACAAAAAACACCAAGAGCAACTAAAGAAGCAATAGAAATAGGACAAAGTTTAATAAGAGAAACAGAAGGAGTAAAATCAAATTTTATAAGTAAAGAACCATTGCAAACAGAAAGATTAACAGCACAAGAAACAAGTGCATTAATAGATTTTGGGATGAAAAAAGAAATGGTAGTAAAGGGTTCTTTATCTGGAAGAACCAAAACTCCTGAAATAATAGAACCAAGTATATTAACAAGTAAAGATAAAATTAATGTTATTGAAGAAACAAAAGTTGATTTTATTCCACATGATATTGATTTAAAAGTTAAATTCTTAGACAAAAGATTATTAGAAGAATATAAAACGGAAGCAATAGCAACTGCTGAAAAAGCTGGTAAGGGCAAATTTAGAAAAAGTCCAGATGTTCCAGAAGCTATTGAAAAGTTAGTTAATGGTAAATGGGAGAAAGTTTTAGAGTTTAAAGGAGAATCTGGTTCTATGAATCTAATGGCTGGAGAACAAGTTGGAACAAGTGTTCTAGGTTTTACTAAATCTGAAAAGCCAGTTAAACAGGGAGATGTAATGTTTACTACATTAGCAGAAGAATTAAGAGGAACAGTTCAAGGAGTATATAGAGTTAAAAAACAATTAACAGAAACAGAAAAACCAATATTAGATATATTTCCATCAGAAAAAAGAGAAAAAGATATAGCTAAAGTTCAATATTATTCAAGACAATTATTAGAATCAAAACAAGGAGATAAGAATAAGTTAGGAGAATCTATATTGGCTTTTGAAGAATTGTTTGGAAAGAAAGAACTTAAACCAGCCAATTTAAATAAACCATCTGAATTTGGATTTGATTTTTCACCATCAACTAAAGTAGCTAAAACATCTAGAGGAGTATCCTCCTCAATATTAGTTTCCCCTAAACCATCTCCAGCATTATTTAGTCCATCTGTAAAAACATCTCCTTCAACTTCCATATTTAGTCCATCTATAAAGACTTCTCCAAGCACATCCATATTTAGTCCTTTACAGAAATCTCCAAGTCAATCTCCAAGAATATCACCATCACCAAGTCCGTCGCCATCAATCTTTAGTCCTTCTTCATATACTTCTCCTTCACCACAAATAAGTCCATCTCCTTCATTATTTGGTGGATTAGGAGGTTTAGGTAAAGTTGAAGTAGGTGGTGGACAAAGAGGAGGGGCTACTGGAAGGTTATTTGGTGGAAAATTAGCATATACTCCAAGTCTAGGTTCTATCCTTATAAAAGAGAAAGCAGTAAAGGTTACAAAAGAACAAGCAGAAAGATTAACTAGAAAAAGTTATACTGGTTTAGAATTAAGACCCCAACTTGAAATAGTAGATAATAAAAAGAAGAAAAAGAGATTTTCATTATTTTAATACTTAAATAAAGTTTAAATACATTGATTTTTTATATAATTTATGGTTAAAAGCAAAACTTTAACTGAAAAGAAATTTGATTTTGTAAATTTGTTTAAATATGCAATGTATATTTCTTTCTTTGTTATGATTATATTTTCAGTAGCATCAATAATTTTATTATTATTTAATGGTGGTTATTATAATTTATCAAATAAATTAGATGATATGCTTATTGGAACATTAATATTTTCAGGGTTATATCTATTTACAAAATTAATTAGGAGAATAAGATGAAGATAACTAAACAAGATTTTGAAAAATTAAGTAAGAAAAAACAGATAGAATTAAGAGAAAGAATGGATAAAATTAAAAACGAAGATTTTCATAGTTTTGGATTAATTTATATCTGGTGGTTTATATTTGTATTTGCTTTTTTTATTCTAATTTTACCATTATATAAATTAGCATTTAGTTCAGAAATAGTATTGCCTATGTTTAAAATATTTATGGGAGTATTATACTTTTTCAAGTTAGTAATAATGGTAGGATTTACTTGTGATATATTAAGGATATTAAATTATTTTAGAAGAAAAGATAAGCTTAGAAGGGAATATTTTAAACAAAAAATAGAAGTAATAAATGGTAGATAAAAACGAATTAGCAAATGCAGTAGTTCAAAAGAGTCTAGTTATACCTCAATCAGATAATCCTGATGAGAAATCAAATCAAATCAGTATCATTAAAGGTTTATCAACAGAAAACGATTTAACTAGAATAGAATTGAGATTAAGAGGATATACTTATTCTTTCTTTAAAAATTGCTGGATTCAAATAAGAAGACCAGTAATGAATGATTTAGGAATAGGAAACTATATGGCTACTTTACAAGCATTTGGAGATTTAGCACAATTCTCTAACTATGATGAAAAAGAGATACCTAAATTAGTAGTCTTATTTTTTGAAGATAATTATCCAACTTTTATAATTTACTCAGATAAATTTGAATTAAATCCAGAAGATTTTAATGTAATTAATACTGGTTTAAAATTTTATGCTTTAAGTGTATTGCAGAATGCAAAGAATGCAGGACATAGAAATGTAGTTAGAGGAACATTAAGTGAGAATGTATTACAACGAGCATTAGGACAAGGTGAACAAACACAGAAAAGAAGTCTAATGGATAGAATATTAAAAAGAAATAAGGGAGGACAATAATGGCTTTCAATATTGATGACCCCCTAGCTAGTCTAGGCTTTACAAATATACAAGGACAATTATATAATATAGCTTATTATGTAATTTGGGGAATCTGTCTTTTAGGAATATCAGTTTTTGGATGGTTTAAATATCAAAATAAGAAGATATATATCTATCCAGTAAGAATATTTAGAAGAAGAAGCAATGGATTGGTTAAAGAAATTAATACTTTTGGTGGATATTTAGTTAAAAACGGAGTAACACTTTTCTCAATAAAGATGGGAAGAATAAAAAAGAAAGAATTATCAAGATTACCAGACAGTAATTTGATGGATGAAGACGATAGAATTTATTTTTATCAATTAAGTCCAGAAAGTCCATTAGTTCAATGTAAGAGAGAATTTAAGATAGAACAAATATTCTTAAAAAACGATACTTATGTTGAACCTTCCACTCAGGAGAAAGAAAATATATTAAGTAGATATATTATGGAATTAAAGTTAGTTGAAGAAAATAAAGATTTATCTGATGAACAATTAAAGATGAAATCATTAGAAAGATTGGAAAGCGAAATAGAAGAATCAAAGATGAAGGTAGAAAATGTTACTAGTGTATTTTATACTCCAGTTCCAACAGACCAAAAGTTACAAGCTTACTATGATATTAGAAAACTTACTTCAACATTAGGTGTAGATGTAAATAAACAATTTGCTTATTTTGTTATTGGAGTAATCGCAATAGTAGTAATTGGTGCAGTAATATTCTATATCGCAGTTAATAAAGGAGATATTCCAATAATAACTAAGTAAATAAAATTTATATAGTTATTTAAGCATTAATAATTTATGGTTAAGATAAATATTCTATTAGCAATTTCATTTATATTATTTTTAATACCTTTGATTAATGCAGACACACTAACCTCCTCCACCACAACATTAGATTACAAAGGCTACACAATCACTCCTTCACTTGATGGCAAAACAATCATAGACGATAAAATCTATTCTCTTATAACTGAAAAAGATTCTTTCTATATAGAAAGAATAGATGAAAAGCCTTTAGCACTTACAAGTTATTATATTAAAACAGAATTTAACCCAAATGAACTTATTGATGTAACTTGTATAACTTATAATCAATTCAAATCAGAATGTAAAGGAAGTAAGTTTGATGATACCAAATTCTTATCTAAAAATAATGTTACAAGAGAAGTAATGATTATAGATGAGAAAGGAATATGGTGGACTATTGAAAACTTCTTTAAAAGTATCTTAGGAATAAAACCAACACCAGCTTATACTTATGTAATTAATTATACGGGGACAATAACAGATACAGACCCTGCCTTCTTCGAAACTATTACCACTGCAACAAGCGGAACATTCAACAAAACCGAAGCCAGTTCAAATGGAATAAGAAATGTTGCGAGTGTTTTATATTTTCCTTTAGATAAAAATGATAGTATGGATACAATAAATTATTCAATCGGAGATTTAAACACTTATTATCCTGATGGTTCTGTTTACAATAATTTTGGAAGAAGCTATAATCCTTGGACAAATCCGAGAAACGAAAGTCAAATAAATGGAAGCTTAATGTTTGATGGTGTGAATGATTATGTTTCTTTTCCTACAATAAGTCTAGGAACAAATCATACAATTACTGCTTGGTTTAAATCAAGAACTTTAACAGGAGAAGATATAGTTATTGGAGCAAGTGGTGGAACAGGGGATTATGCTTTTAATATGTGGACATTAAATAGAGTATATTACTATGATGGAACAAATAATCCTTTATTTACTTATGTTCGAGATTATAATTGGCATATGATGACTATTATTAGAAATGATACAAATCTAACAGCTTATGTTGATAATGTTTTAATCGGAGCAAATTATACTATGAATCCTGTTGGAACTTTAACAGTTAATAGTTTAGCAGTAGGTTTTGCTGGTGCATTCTTTGATGGTAACCTTGATGAAGTTATGATTTTTAATAGAACATTATCTAATTTAGAAGCATCATATATTTATAATAATCAATCAAAAGGGTTAAGATTAAGTGGTTTAGAAACCGATGCTAATTTAGTTACTTACTTTCAATTAAACGAACAAAGCGGATTATCTGCAAGTGATTCAAAAGGAGCTAATACTGGAAATTTAACAAATTTTAATGTAAATCAACCACCAACTTTCCAAGCAACAGCAGGACACGATGGACTTGGAACATATAATTTTGATGGAAATTCTCAAGCAATAGTTTTAAGTTCTGGAATAGGAGCAAACCCTTTGACTGTTTGTGTATGGATAAATGTTACAGGTTATGGTGGTGGTGATTCTGGAAGAATCTTAGATGATAACAAATTGCTTTTTTTAGTTACAACTTCAAATAGAATAAGATTATATAACGACGGGAATTCATTATTATCTTCATCTGCAAATGCATTTACATTAGGTTCTTGGAATTATACTTGTTTTACAAGAAATGCAAAAGGATTATCTAATCTTTATTCAAATGGAAATTTAGTTAGTACGGCAAATGCTTATGCAGGATTGCCGACGGCTGGAACAGCGGCTTTGACAATCGGGGCTCGTTCAGTAGATAATATAAGAAGTTTCAATGGTTCTATGAATGATTTATTAGTCTATCCTTATGCTTTAAGTTCAGATGACATTGCAAACCTCTATGCAAATCAAACAAATGTTTCTGGAAAATATCTTAAATTAGGAAGCCAGACTTATGAATCTGCAGTATTCTATAATTCTTCTCAAACATATTGGAATATTTCTTTGAGTATTGCAGATACAACTTCAACTAGAAGCGGAATTGTTAATGGAGATAATTCTATTAATACAAGCAACGAAGATTTACTCGCCTATTATTCTCTTGACGATATGACTGGATTATCCACACCTTTTGGAATATTAAATGCAACAGGATTAAGCAGTAAAGCACTTAAATTTTTTCCAGACCAATTTGTTGATGTTCCAAATATAGAAACTTTTGGAAATACATCTTTATCATTTTGGATAAATCCTCAGAATTTACCAAGTGGAAGTTCAATAGTTTTAGGAAGAAGTGGCTCACTTAGAAAAAGTTTATATGCTTCAGCAACAGGACAATTAGTTTATAGAGATGCTGGAACAAATATATCTATAATCAATTATCCAACTTTATTAAATAAATGGAACTACATAACTTTTATAATAAATGACACAGGCACAACAGGTTATCTTAATGGAGTATATGTTGGAAGTAATGTATTTGGTGGAACTGGAATAAATGATGGAATAGATTTTGAAGTTATTTTTTCTGATAGAACAATCCCTGGAACTGTTCAAACTTGGACTAATTCATCAATGGATGAAGTTATAATGTATAATAAATCTTTAACACAAGCAGAAGCCATGCAATTATATGGAGCAGGACTCTCACAAAAAGCAAAAACAAATGTTACGATACAGACGAGAACTGCGAATAATTATAATATTTCAGACCTGAGTTTATTATCTTTTTGGAGTTTTAATAATGATAGTTCAGGAGATACAAATAGTTTAGCAGTGGATTTATTAGGAATAAATAATTTAACTTGTTCAGGTGCAACCTGTCCTAATTATGCTGATTCAAATGGAACAGTTGGAGGGGGGAGAACTTACTCTGCAACTAAATACTGGCAATCTAATACCACTAATTTAATTAATGGTTCAGATGCAACAACAATGACTGCTTGGATATATCCTACAACTTGGGTAAATTATGCAGGCGTTGTCTATAAATATGTTAGTTCGACGGATGCATATGGATTTGGATTATATACAACACCTTATGTAAGTTGGATTGTTGGAGATAGTGGGGGATTATGTCAACTACAGGGGGGAACAGTTAATCTTAATCAATGGAATTTCATAGCGGGAAAATGGAGTAATACTGAAAATGTTTCATCTGTTTATGTAAATGGAGTTAAATCAACCTTAGCTTGTGCAAAAAGTAAGATAGTTCAAACAACTCCTATTTGGGTTGGCTGGGATGGTATAACTGGCGGACGAATGTTTCAGGGAAATATAGACGAAGTTAGAATTTATAATAGAAGTTTAAGCGATGCAGAGATAGAAGATTTAAGAATAATTGGAGCAACACACATTTCTGATTGGGGTGCTTGGACAAGTGAAAGTTTAGTAAATGATAATGTAGTAACAAGCACTACAAGTTATGGAAAGTTCGCACAATATAGAGCAAACCTTTATAGCAACTCCTCAGATATTACTCCTTATATTTTAAGTTATAACATTACACAAGAACCTAATCAAGCACCATCAGTTGATTTCAATAATCAAGTTCCATTTCCATTAAACTTTTCAAATGTATTTGGACCACAAGGGGTAAACTTTACTTATAATTTATCCGATTCAGATGGAATAGATACTACAACAGCAGACTTTTATTATAAAGTAAATGATACAGATGATAACAATATGTATTATCAAAATGGAACAGGATATTCTGGTTACTTTGCACGGAACACTCTTTCAAATGATTCAAACAAATATACTTGGAATTTATTAGATAATTCTTATCTTACTGGAACTTATAATATTGGAGCAATATCCGAAGATAATCTTGTTCATAAGAGTTTTAGTTTAACAAGCAATAACGAGTTTGTTTCAATACAATACTTTAATATTAGTTCAGTTAGACAATTAGGTTTCTTTGAATTGATGGCAAATCGTTCAAGTGGAACTGGTGGCTTAAGAGCATATTATTGTAATAACAACTGGGATACAAATAGTAATCCAGCAACTAATGCAGATTGCTTAAACTTTTATACATTAACAAATAATACTTACGACCATTGCCATACTAATCAATCTTGTCATATGGTTTTACCTTTTACTAATTTCTCAATAATAACACAAACAGGTTACTTTATAGTAAGAGGCAATACTGGAAGCACCTGGAATATTTGGTATAGTGATGGAGCAGTAAGAAGTAATTATATTAAGAAAGCATCTAACCCTTCAACTTGGGCATTTAATAATTCAATAAACATTGACGGACACTTGCATCAATTTAATATTAACACAACACTTTATTCTTATGTATGTGTAAATGATACTTATGGTTTACAAAATTGTTCAAGCACAAGAATACAAACAATTGGTGGAGGAACAATAGCACCAACTGGTTTGAGTGTTTTAAATCCAACAAACACAACTTATGAAAAAGGAGGTATGAATATTAATTATACACAATGTTATTCTCCAAGCAGTTTACCAATAATGTTTTACAATATTACATTAGTAAATACAGATGGAACATATAATTTAAGCATAGTTGAGAATAATACATTAAATCTAAATTATTCTTGGAATAATCTATTAATAACTTCTGGAAGTTATAAGGTAGAAGTAAAATGTTATGATAATACTTTAACAAGCAGTCTAGCAAGAAGTGAGGTTTTTAATTTAATCCCAGACGCAACAAATCCAGTATTAAGTGTTACAAGTCCACAGAATGCAACATTCTTTTCAACAGATATTCCTTTAATTAGTTCTTGCACAGATAATATTGCAATCAATAGAACATTTTATAGTTTGAATGGCGGAAGTAATATAACTTATACATCTCCAGCAACGATAACAACAATAGGTTACGAATTATATCATTACTTAACATTCTATTGTGAGGATACTTCTGGAAACTTAGATAGTTTGAATAGGAGAGTTTATGTTGGTATTACGAGCAATGGGACGAGTATACCGAGTGGGACAACATCTGTTTCAAGTTGCAAGTATAAGAAGCTTGGTTATTATAATACTAAATTACCTTGGATTAAAGAACAAGGATGTATATAAAATTTATATAGATAAAAACACTATGAAAAATATGAATAAATTATTATTAACATTCATCTTAGGAATCTTTTTAATTAGTTTTATCTCAGCAGAAGTGGAAACTCTTGGTGAAGTCCATTATGGAAATTGTATAAATTTAGTTCAAACTTGTTCAGATTGTAATACTACAATTTGGAGTAATCTAACAAAGATTCAATATCCAGATAAAACTATTGATTATTTTAATATACCTATGGAAAAGCATAATAAAAATTATAATTATACTTTTTGCAATACAAGTCAATTAGGAGAATATATTGTAACAATTTGCACAGATGTTGAAGGTAGCGAAGTATGTCCACCATATAATTTTTATTCTACAAAAACAGGAAATAGTTTAAGTCAATCTGAAACAAATATTGGAACAAGCACAATCTATTTTATAGCAATTTTAGCAATAGTATTCATAGTCTTTGGATTATTCTTAACAGGACAAAATTTCTGGTTATCTTGGGGTGGAATCTTCTCAATAGTCTTTGGATTTATTTTAATGTACTATAACTTGTCTTTAGTAAATTTATATGTAAATTCAATAGCAATATCGGGTTCAAGTGCAGAAGGAATATTCTTATTATTTACAAGATTCATAAAAGTATTACCTTATATATTTGCATTGATAGTAGCATTTGCTATTGCTAAGCTAGTAAGAATGGTAATAAAGAATAAGAAAAGCGATGATGGTTGGGATAACAACCAATATTAATTCTAATTAAAAATTAAAAGATAGAATGTGGGGGAGTGCAAAACTACTCCCCCACGAATTTAAAAAAATGGGTTTATGGTATTAAGTTAAGATATTCTATTGAGTCAAGGTTGTTGAACCAGTTCTCATTGGAACTACTCTTAATATAACATAAAGAACTGCTCCGAAGATAACAGCTGTTGCTAAAAGTTTCAAAGATTTTGGTATCTTTGCAACTGCTTCATCTGAATTAACCGTAGCATTGTATCTAGTAGTATCTGTTGAGTAATCAGCAGTATAATCAACTTTTACATCGCTTCCAATATATTCTGATGTTGCAGTTCCTTTAAGTAAACAATTAGTAGAAGTGTAATTAGCACTTACTATTGAAAGTCCACTTGTAGCATTCTTAACAGTTGTTATTGAACATAGAACATCTCTTGATGTTGAATATGCCAATGAATCTCCTACGGAATAATTAAGAACAGTTATTGTTTCATTAACTACACTTGTAGAACCCCTATCAGAATCTATTATGTCATCTCTAGCATCATCATTTACTTGGAATACAAGTAAAGAAACGATTGAGATAACAGCAACAAGCATGATAAATTCATACAGCATTGTCATGTCGTGTTTCTTTGATGTTATAGTTCTCATATTCAATTATTGAATAACAGAACCAGTTCTCATTGGAACTACTCTTAATATAACATAAAGAACTGCTCCGAAGATAACAGCTGTTGCTAAAAGTTTCAAAGATTTTGGTATCTTTGCAACTGCTTCATCTGCATTCAATGTGCCATTCCAAGCAGTTGAACCAGAAGTCAAGTCATCTCTAGCATCATCATTTACTTGGAATACAAGTAAAGAAACGATTGAGATAACAGCAACAAGCATGATAAATTCATACAGCATTGTCATGTCGTGTTTTGATTTCATGTGTTTGTTTTTTCCTAAAATTTAATTAAATATATAAAAAGATAGATGTATATAAACTTGATTTAAACTAAGTTTAAACAAATAAAGTTTAAATAGATTAAAAATAATAAATCTTTATGGGTCATATTATTCATGGGGCATATCATGCAGATTTTGATAAAGAATTACAAAGAATGAGAGAAGCATTAATTAAGATTGGAATAAATGAACCAAACAAAATAGAAATATCTGCATTTCTAGCATATAAAAGTAAAAAAGCAAAAGTAAATTCTAAAGATGTTTTTGATTTCTTTAATAAAATAAGAGTTGAGGGTAATAGATGAAAACTAAAATAAAATTTGATATAGTTTCAATAATTATTGTAGTCGCTACACTAGTAGCATTAGGTGTTAGTGCATTAATGTTAGGCAATTTTGCTCCAGAGTTTGGTCAAGATTTACAAGAAACAGCACAAGAAGATTATGGTGCAACAGATAATATTAATGCTTCAGTAGATTTTATTGCAAATGATTCTCAGCAATTTTCAGATAACTATTTCTTTTGGTTTTTAGTAGCAGTTTTTATTGGAATAATTATGATGGGATTATATTTAGAGTTTGAACCATCAACAATGATTATAATATTCATAGTAGGTCTAATAGTAGTTGCAACAGCATGGCTTGGTGGAAGTATCTATGGTGGATTCCAAGAAGAAATAGATAATTCATCAGGTATGACTAAAACTAATGTTTTACTTAATCAAGCATATTTTCCAATATTTATTTTAGCATGTTTAATAGTTTTAATCGTTATAATGTATAATCTTAAGAGTGTGAACCAATGAATAAATTATTATTAACTTTGATTTTTGGAATATTTTTACTCAGTTTCGTATCCTCAGCATTAACCATAGACACCATAACAAACTATGATAAAACATTCTTAAATTATCCTGAAATAACTTTAAAAGATTGGTTCGGACTTCCTTTAATAGGTGAAGAAATCTTTAAAGGAACAATAGAATCCCATACTCAATCTTGTTCAAGTGATTGCTCGTCTACTATTAAAGTTTTAGTAAAAGAAGGTTTACCTTATTATGATGGGATAAAGTTCTATAAGATTAATGATGGACAAAGAACTGAAAAAGAAATATATTCTTATAAAGTTGAAAAAAGAATTAATAAAGATATAGTTAAAATTCCGATATTAGAAACAACTTGCAAATTTGAAGGAACATATCCTAATGGAACAGCTATAGAAAAATGCACAACTGCTCAAACTGGAACAAGAGATGAACAGCAATATGGCTGGGAAGAATTGTCTACTAGTGATACTAGTAAGGGAGAAGAAGCATACATAAGAATATCTGGAGCTAAGAAACCTACAGATGAAATAGATTGGGTTCTTACTTCTAACGGAGAAAGTCTGGATGCTTGGGCAGATTGGGGATATGCAATTATTGAAAAGAAAGAATGGTGGATAACATCAACAAGTTTGGCAAATTTTAACAATTCTCAATGGGAGAGTGAGGGTTTTACAGCATCTGCAACATATAATGTTAATATTATTTCCATGAGCATAAATGCAACAACATCAGGAAATTATATTATCAATGTTAGTTTATTTTCATCAGATGCAACACAATCTCCATTATTGATACTTGATACAAATTCAACTATTATTTCATTAACATCAGCAAGTAGTGGAGCAGATGGTTCTGGTGGATGGTATAATTTTACAATGCCTAAATCAACATCAATAATAAAAGGAGTTAATTATTCAATTGTTATAAGAAGTAACTCAACATTGACAAGTCCTGAAACAACAAAAGTCAGAAGAAGTGGAACTGAATTTCCAAATGGAACAGTTTATTATACAACAAATGCAGGAGCAAATTGGTTTTCAGATACTTCTGATTTGGACTTTGAGATTTGGAGTAATACATCAGTAGGAAGTTCAATAACTTTAAATTCTCCTCCAAATAATAATATTTCAATTTCATATTCAAATATATTTAATATTTCTGCAACTCCAACTGTTCCTGCAACACTTGTTAATATATCTTATTGGGATAATTCAAGTGGAACATGGAGTATAAAAGAAACACAATCAATAACAGGAACAACAGGATCAAAAATATTCACAAGAACATTACCAAATGGATATTATCTTTGGAGTGGATCTGCATGTGATAGTGATGGAGATTGTGGGGTAAGTAGTGAGAATAGAACGATAGGGATTGTTAATTTCTTAGAAGACTCAACAACATATAATGCTATCGCATATGAAACATCAACAGAAGATTTTTATGAAAATATAACATATAATAGCAATACCACTTCAATTATTGTAAAATTAAATTATGATGGGACAAATTATTCAACAACAAATTTAGGTTCAGGTGATAATGGATATTTTAAAGCATCTTTAGACATACCAATAATAAACATTACAGCAAATAAAACTTTCTATTGGATAATCAATGAAGTCAAACAACAATATTACAATCAAACTATAAAACCAATCATTTTAGTAAATTGTAATGGAACATATAGTGTAAGAGCATTAAACTTTACATTTTTTGATGAAACATCTTTATTACAATTAAATACAACAGCTTCTCCTACAAATTTTAAGGGAACTTTTGATTACTGGATTGGTTCTGGAGTTATAAAAAAGAGTTATTCATTCCAAAGATTATTAAACGAATCAAACACTTATTCATTCTGTATTGAACCAAATAATTCTGGAACAAACATAATCAAATCAGATTTGAATTTAGAATTTGGAGCAACAGGATATAATGATAATGGTTATGCTTTTTTATCAAATAGCTTAACAAATAATACTCAAAAGATATCACTTTACTTATTACCAACTGCATCTGGAACTAAATTCTTTCACACAGTTAGAAGAAGTATAGATACTGTTCCTAATGTTTTAGTAAACATTGAAAAATATTTTGTTGGTTTAGGAATATGGAATACGATAGGCATACGAACATCAGATATTGACGGAAAGTTTGTAGAGTATCTTGAATTAGATAAACAATATAGATATACAATCAAAGATGGAAATGAAACTCTTGGAATAATAGAAAAAAATGCGATATGCACAGCTTTTCCATGCGAAGTTATACTCCAAATTACTACTGAATCAACAAGTCTATTAGACGAAATAGAATCATACATCGCACAGAATGTTTTAACAAATTTAACAATAAATAGAACTTCAAAGATAGTAACATTGACTTTTGATGATTTAACTGGAACGGCACAATATTGGAGATTCTGGGTATACAAACCTTACTTTAATAATGAAACTATTGAAACAATTTGTAATCAAACAATGTATACTACCAACGGAGTTATGACTTGTGATACTTCAAATTATATGGGTGATATTGTCGCAAGAGCATATATTAGTCGTTCTCCTGAAAAGATTACAACATTCTTAACTTGGGTAAACGATACTTTATCTCCAGCATTAAGCACAAGTGGACTACTAGCTTCGATAATAATTTTATTAGTAATCGTATTCACAGCCACAAGAAGCCCAACTACTGCTTTAATAATGATACCTTTTGGATTAATTATACTTAAATTTATTGGATTTTTACCACTAGGTTGGGGGACAATAGTTGGTTTAATAGTCGCAGATGTGATTATTATGTATAAAATAGGATGAGAGCAACAGAATATTTATTTTTAGTAGTAGTATTAGGATTAGTTGCTATTGCAATTATGGCAACTGTTGTAGATTTAAACACAATTTATCCAGATAATCAAATAGATGAAAACCAATTAAATCAATATAATGATTTTGAAGGTATAATGATTACAGCAAATAATACTTTGGACAATTTCCAAAAATTAGGTGATGATAGTAAATGGTATCAGAAAATCGGTGCAGGAATAGTTGCAATACCTTATGCAGTTATATCTTTCCCAATTATGATTGTTCAAGCAATAAATATCTTAATTAAATTCATGGGAGGAGGACTAATCGGAATTATTCCAGCAGGAATACTTATAGCAATGGTAGCTTTATTAACTATTGAAATTGTTAGAAGATTTATGGAGTTCTTCCAGAGGTCGAGAGCATAATGGCAATAGATATAATTGATTCATCATATACAAGCTTAGACACAACAAATCTAATACCAAGTTTCCTAAGTTGGATTATGGGTGGTGCATTAGGATTAGATTCGAGTTTATTTGGAATAGGATTCTTATTAATAATTTTTATGGTATCCTTTTTAATATTTAAAAATCAAGGAATAGAAACAGGTGGAGTTGCTTCATCTTTTATAACAGTAATTTGTTCTTTATTATTCTTGAAAGCTGGATGGATAAATGGCAGAGTATTATTTATTTGCTTTGTATTGTTTGCTTTTGCATTGTATTATCTATTCTCAAAAAAAAGTCAAGTAGAGGCGTAATCCGTATTTAAGTTAAATAAAGTTTAAATAGATTAAAAATTTAAAGATACTATGGTAAGCAATAGACGAATATTAGAAATTCTTGTAAGAAAAGAAGTTAAAGAAACTGGTAAAGCTGGAAAAGAAAGTATTAGATTTGCCGTAGAACATGGAATAAATTTAAATAACTTTTTAAGTAAATTAAGAGTAGATACAGAATGAACAAAATAACTGAACTAAAGAAAGAAATTGCAAGACTTGAACATAAGAATAAAAGTTTTCTTGAGATGCAAAAATTAACACAAGAGAAAGCAAGACTTGAAGAAGAATATAGAAAGTTATCTATTTCTCAGAATCAAAGAACTCAAACTTTATCTAAAGTAGGAAAAGGTCTAAAAGATGTAGGTTCTAAGTTATTAAGTTTAGCAAACGAAGGCAGAAGAAATCTTGAAGAAAGAGATAAAAAAGGAGAAGGCATAAGATTTTTCTAATGAAAACCAAAGATTATTGTCCAAAGTGCCGTAAAAGACGAGAGCATATAAAAGTTCTAGGAATGAAAATTTGTAAAACTTGTGGGCTTCAAGAAAAACAATGAATAAAATATTCTGCGAACATTGTAAGAAAGAAATAGAAAATCAAGAATTTAGGGTTACATTTAAAGAACATTCCATTTTACCGATTCAAATTGATTTAGAATTAAATTTTCATCGTCAATGTTGGACAGATAAATATAATCAATCAATAGACGATAAAGTAAGATATATGGCAAAACAAATTATGAAGAATGCACAACCAATGATAAAAGAATTTGCACAAAGGAGAGTAATCGCATGATAAATATTAAAGATTGTAAAATTAATAAGAAAGAATTAAAATTAGGAATACCAATTGAGATGGAACATACTAAATCAAGAAAAGTAGCGACGAGAATCGCATCTCAGCATTTGTGTGAATTTAAAAATTATTATTCTAAAGGAGTTTTACCTATGGAAGCTAAATTAAAGAGATTAAATAAAGTTTAAATAGATTAAATAACAAAATAAAATATGGCTAACTGGGAAAAATCAAAAAAATTACATGCTGATTTAGCAATAAGATATATTTCTAAAAATAAATATTTAGATATAAAACCTCCAAATATGTGGAAAAGTCATTGGAGTGTTGGAGTTTTTGAAGGATTTCCATTTATGGAAAAGGGATATTGGGAATTTTTAAATAAAGATTCTGCAATAAAATTTGCAAAAGAATATATGAGGTCGCATTAATGACAACAGGCTATTGTGTAAGATGCAAGAAGAAAGTAGATATAAGTAATCCTATTGAGGGTTTAACCAAACGAAAAGTTAAGATTGCAAAAGGTTTTTGTCCTGTATGTAAGACTAAAGTATGCAGGATGGGAGGGATATAATGGGAAAGATAATGAGTGAAAGAGAATGGTATGGTTCTGCCGAACATTTTAGAACTGAAAAGAATTATGATGATTATAAGAAAGGTAAGAATAGAAAAAGAAAATCAATTCTAGGTTTTAATAAATTATTAAAATAATATTTTTTGCTGGAAGGAGAAAGCATATCTAACCAGCAATCCTAAGGTAATGGAAATAGGTTGTGTTTAAGAATTTCTATTTCCTTCCTTAGTAAGCTCAATTCTATTAAGATTTCAATGTATTTAAATCTTTCTTCAATTTTAGTCTTTTAAGGGCTATAATACCTATTTTTAGGCATATTAGACATATTGGCGTTGCCCCGAAACTAAGTTTAAGGAGGATTTCTAGATGATTTTGTCACGAAAACGAGGTTTGGTGAGAAAAGTGGAGATTTGTGTCACGGAAAAGATTGGCAAAGTTTTCTAATAAACTGAAAAAATAATAAAAAGAAATAGATGATTATTTTATTTTGTAAATATTTTTACCAACAATATTTTCCCTTAAGTTTGGTGATACTGCTAAAACCAACTTTCTACCAATAAGTTTTAATTGTCTGAAGAACCAACGAATAAAAAAGGGTATATTTTCTTCATATATTTTCGTTCTTTTAGCAATTCGGTCATAATTTTTCTTCCAAATACGAATATCCTTTTTGAATTTTATATTATCATGAAAGAAATTCTTCTTGCCTTTCACGCCTATCCCCACAATAGTTGTAGGGGATAAATCTTCTGCACCAATTTGAGTCACATAAACAGAATCAAATTCTTTAAGAAGACTTTCAAATGCCTTTGGAGTATATCTGAAGTAATCATAAGGATAATCATGAATTGGATATTGAAAAACTGATGTGATAATACAGATTCCCCCATCCTTTAGGACACGATATATTTCTGACATTGCTTTTCTTGGATATTCTGTATGCTCTAAAGTATCGCATGATATGGCGGTATTGATGCTTTCATTTTTTAAGGGAAGATTCTGGTAGTTCATTACTTTATCAACACCCTTACCATTTCTCATATCTGTCCCAATATATTCTATCCCTTTAAAGAAAGACCTAAGATTAGCTATATGCTCTTGACCTCTAACCTGAAAGGCTCCAAACTCATATATTGGTCCCTTAATAGGCAAGGTTCTTGCACAAACTTGAATAAAGCTATTAACACTATATTGCATATTTTTTATTAAATTTATTATTTAATTATTAAATTCAGTAATTTTTCTTATATTATAAATGTTACGCTAAAGTTACCCTCGTATTAAAATAAATAATACGCTATTGTCTCATGGGAAAAGGCATAACTAAAGAGCAAATATTCTTAAAGAAGGGGAGATTAAGAAAAGATATTATCAAAAAGCTTCAAGACCCAAAGACGGCTACAGACCTTTCAATGGAGACTAAAAAACATAGAAGTTCTATAAGTAGAATTCTTTTAAGTCTTGAAAAGAAAAAATTAGTGAGATGCATAAATCCAGAAGATGATAGATATAGACATTATCAAATAACAAATAAGGGCAAAGAAGCGATTTTATAACTTTTATTTTTTTATTATTAGACTGAATGTTGGAGAAGAGTTTGAAAACAATTTTATCTTCTTCTATTTATTCTTATTCTACAAGAAGTACAAACAATACTGCTAGATGGTCTGCCACAAATTATACACCTATTTACAATCTTTATTTGAGGCATCATTATTCTAAATTTTTGTGGTTTAGCCATTTTTTCTTGTTATTCTTTGCTTTTCTAACAATGATAGAAGATGCCTTTTTATTACCTGCGGGCTTCTTTTGATACCTTTCTTTTTTAATCTCATATATACGTCTCGTATACTTAAAAAAGTTCTTTTTTCTTCTAAAAGAGATAATATTTCTTCTTCTAATTCAATATCCTCTATTTTTTTCCTCATTTTCTTATTAATTGTGCCCTTAACAAAGTTCCATGGTCATCTTCTATTAATGCCCATAAGATAGTATCTTTTTTTGGGTCTATATTCAAATCTTCAACAAATTCAGCAGGAATCCCTATCTTCATTTGTTTTCCATCCCAACTGATTTTTACTTCTATTGTTTTTGGTTCTTTTGCCATTTTTCATGCCATTTCTTAAATTTATTTTGATTATCCAAACAAAAAAGTGCTAGAATTTCTGTCATTTTGTTGACATTCTTGTCTATCTTTGGACAAGGAATTTTTTCTAATAAATTCAGCACCTCTTGTTGGATTCTTAATTGACTACCTACAACCATAAAAGAGTTAAGTATTCCTCTTTTATAAATGTAATCATAGATTACATTGTAATCGGTGTCGTCAGCAGTATTTAAATCTTTCTATGTTTCTACAGAAACATAACATTTATAAACTATAAATATCTTATATTTACATCTTTCTATAGAATAGTGGAAAGATATGGGCAGTCATCGACTGCCTACAACCAAAATAAATGGGATGGTGAGTGGAGGCAACCGCCATCCCTTACCCTTCTCTAATAACAAAATGGACACACAAATCACATTACCAACATACGAAAGCCAAGACTGGCACAAATACAACCTAGCGAAGACTCAAGAAAAAAGACTCTTTTACGAATTGTTAAATGAACTCTGCTCTCTTATTCCTGAAGAAGTGCATGAAAAAGGAAGAAAGCCTATTCCTGTTAAAGATTTAGTGTTTACTTCTGCCTTGAAGCTTTATAATGGATTTTCTCTTAGAAAGATTGATTATGATATAAGAGAAGCTGAAATGTGTGGATATATTAAGAAAAAGCCACATTATAATAGATTGAGTGAATTTTTCAATCATAATCTTACTTATTTGCTTCTTCAAAAGCTTGTTACGATTACTGCTCTTCCACTCAAGGAATTAGAGGATGATTTCTCTATGGATGCTTCGGGTTTTGGCTCTTATCAATACGAAAGATGGATGAGAACTCGTTTTGCTAGACCCAAAACAGAATGGAGAAACTATCTTAAGGGACATGTTTGCATAGGAACAAGAACTAATGTTATTTGTTCTGCTGAAATAACTTATGGAAACTTTAATGATGGAAAACAAGCACCTATTCTTTTATCTCAAATAAATAGAAATTTTAAACCTAAAACAATAAATGGAGACAAAGGATATTCTTCTTATAAGATAATGCAGTTGATAGATTCTATCGGAGCACAGCCGTTTATTGCTTTTCAAGACAGAGTTATAAAAGAAAGTAAGAAAGCTCCTGAAATATGGAATAAGATGTTTAGATATTTCAGAGACCATAAAGAACTATTTCTTAAAAATTATCATAAAAGAAGTAATGTTGAAACAGTCTTCGCTATGGTTAAGATGAGACTAGGCGAATTTCTTAAATCTAAGAACTATGAATCACAAAGAAACGAGCTTTTAATGAAATTTATTGTTCATAATATTACTTGTTTAGTTCAAGAGATATTTGAAAGAGATGTTAAAGTAGACTTTAAGGAGTGTATGAACTCTTACAAAGAGCCAAAAGAAATAAAAATACCTGAGAAGCCTGAAAAGTCCATCGGAGTCTTAATTATTCCAGATAGATACTAGTTTATTTCCGTGACATCGTGTTTTCTATTGTTTTATTTCAGGGCAACGCCAGACATATTTATCACTCTTGTTTACAACACAAAAACAAAAGGTTTATAAATAGTGTGTGCATCTATAATTCATGCAAAACAAAGATTTAGATATTAAAACAAAAGCAATTTGTTCAAAATGTAATTCTGGTCAAGTTTATTTAAGAATAAAAACTATGGAAAAAGTTTGCAGAATGTGTGGATTCATAGAAAAGTTAAAAATAGAGGTTAAAAAATGATACAGCAAGATATTACTCCAAAATTAATAGAACAAGCAGGTAAAGATATTTCTAAAATACTTAATTATAAAAAAGAATCTAAATTTTGCGAATGTGCAATTTACCTATCTGGAAAAAATGGTTGTTATTTTTGCAATAAACCTATGAAACCTATAAAATGAAACTATCAAATATAATTAATCATTTCAAGAAAGTCTGTGAAGAAACAGGCATACGACCTACTGAAAATTGTTTATTTGAAAATGCAATTAAAATCTATATTTCTGACCAAATCAATCAAAATAAGAAAGATAACATCAAATCTATTAATCAATCAAAATCTTTGACTAGAGATACCCCAAAACGAGAATTAGCCACAGAGAAACAAGTATTAGCATTAATAAAAATGGGGTTTAAAGGAGAAATAGATAAAGTAACAAAAGAAGAAGCTTGGAAAATAATAAACGAAAAGAAGGAGGTTAAAAATGAGCAGACCCAAAGGTTCAAAGAACAAGCCGAAGATTACTAATCAGGAAGAAATAAAAAAACTTCCAAGCAAAGAGGAAGCATTAGAATCAATCAGAAACGATAATATTCAAGCCGAATCAACACCGATTCAAGCTTAATCATTAATTTTGCCATTTTGGGTTCGCCTGAAACATCCCACAGGCATATTATAATAAAAAACTATGGTAACATAAGTTACTATATGGTAACCAAAATAAACAATGATAAACAAAATAACCCAACACGAAGAAGCCTACTGGCATATTCCAAAGATAGCAATACTTCCAATCTTAGGATTTATTCTATTTACTTTATTAGCCATAGGAAACTTTCAATTAATAGATAAAGAAGTAATATCAACTGCTTTTAATTGTTCAGAAGATTGCAACTTAATTCCAAGCGATTTGATAAATTTATATCCTATTTTAGGAGAATATCTTCTAATAAGTTTAGCAATAATAAGTTTAGTTGCATCTTTTAAAAGAGGTTATAAAAATCTAAAAAGTTATGAAGACGAGGGCTTGATAGTTGGCTTGATATTTGGCTTGATATTTGGCTTGATAGTTGACTTGATATTTGGCTTGATATTTGGCTTGATAGTTGGCTTGATAGTTGGCTTGATAGGTAGCTTGATAAGTGGCTTGATAGTTGACTTGATAGTTGGCTTGATATTTGGCTTGATATTTGGCTTGATAGTTGGCTTGATATGTAGCTTGATATTTGGCTTGATAGGAGAGTTTAAATAAAATGACACAAACAGAAAAGATATTGCAAGGATGCGGAAATAAGATACATGAATTTGGAGATGGAAGTCATACTTGTGGAACAAGAGCAGTAAATCCAAAAAATGGAACATTATATTGTTACGTCTGCAAAGCCCAAGCCCAAACCTTATTAGAAGCAAAAAAGGAAGAAGTTATAAAATTATCTGGTATTTATTCAATTCCTGTAGAAGAAAGTGTTTATCCAAAACTTTTAGAACACATATCCTCACTAAAATCCGAAATAAAATTATTGGAAGGTGCGATGAAATGATAGACTATACAAAAATAAATTATACGAGAGAATGGTTTATGGATAAAGATAATCAAGCACATACTATTCAAGATGTAACTTTATTTAATAATAAGAATTGCGAGAATATAATTCAGATAGGCGATAACTTTTTATTAGATTTAATTCCTATTGATAACGATGTTGAGATTTGGGAAGTTACTAATACTAAGAAGAAACATTATTGTAAGGAAAGAAGACAATGGTTTAATTTTATTCCTATAAGAAAGATTACTACTGGAAAACAATTTGGTTATCCTAATGGATACTGGAAAGTTAAAGAAAATAAATTAGAAGGTGCAACGAAATGATAACTGAAAAACAAATAAACAAAAAGAAAGAAGAACTAAAGAAAATGGAAGAAAAGTTTAAACAGCAAAACGAATTCGGAGATTGGTATGAATATAAAAAAGGCTGGGAAATTTCAACAAAACAACAATATAACGGAAAGACTTACTCTGAGATTTTAAAATTAGTAAGAGAAGAAAACATTGCAGATTATCCCTTACTTCAAAAACTAAGAAACAAAGGTTTAAATTTCTTAAAAGATTTTTGGGTATTTGTTCCTAATCCAGATAAAATAAGCAAAGAGAAATTTGTCGCGAGGTTCGGCGCGAATTCAGGTGGGGCTGGTCTCGGTTGCGGCGGGAATCCTACTGACGCTTATCCGAGTCTCGGTGTATTCGTCGTTCGCAAAAGCAGAGGTGTAACGAAATGATAGATTGGAGTAAAATGCCTTGTTCTTGTATTTTTAAACCCAATGGAAAAAAGAGTTATCTTTGTAATAGATGTAGAAATTTAACTATTCACCCTAAACCCTTCTGCCTTGTTGATAAAAGGAATGCACCTGCATCTAATTCAATAACACAATATACTCCTTATTATTATGAAGAACATATAAAACAAGCCGTGCAGTTGCTGAAAGAAGAGATAGAATGGTGTAATACTGGAAAACCTAAAATAGGAATGATAACAATTGAACAAATTGACGAAATCTTCGGAGAAGCCCTGACAAAATGACAACCCCTAAACCCTTCTGCCTTGCTAATAAAGAGAGTAAGCTAATTACAAAAGAAGATAATGTAACTACTACCCATTATGTTTATTACGATGGTGACATAAAACAAGCCGTGCAAGAATTAAAAGCCGAATGGAGAACTAAATGCAAGAAAATGGAAATTATGTCTGGCGAAGTTGCTATATTTGAATTAGAATGTTTATTAAAATCTAAATTCGGAGAAGCCCTGACAAAATGATATTTTGCATTCATAAGTATATTAAATTAAGACATAATAATTTTCTGAAATGTAAATGGTGTGGAAAGTTAAATAATAAGTTAGTTAATAATAATGCTCCACGAGAATATTGTGATTGCAAAAAATGTCCTAATTTAAGCAAAACTCCTTGTTCAAATTGTGGAGGAATAGTTACAAATATTTAAAATGACCACCACAGAACAAAACATATTGAAAGAGAAGTTTATACTTGATGCTTGTTGTGGAAGTAGAATGTTCTGGTTAGATAAACAACAACCAAATACAATATTTTGTGATATAAGAGAATATGATAAGGGATTTATAGACAATCGCCCAAATAGAGAACTACATCCTGATATGATTATGGATTTCAGAGATTTAAAATTTCCAGATAAGAAATTTAAACTAATTATAATGGACCCACCACATCTAATTGGAAAACCAGATGGGTGCAGAATGACTAAAACTTATGGTTCATTAAATAAAGATACTTGGCAACAAGATATTAAAAAAGGATTTGATGAATGTTGGAGATGTTTAGATGATTATGGAGTTTTAGTTTTTAAATGGAATGATTCAAGTGTTAAAAGAAAAGAATTATTATTTGTTTTAAATAGACCATATCTATTCGGACATCCTAATGGAAGTAAGATACCTACACATTGGTTTGTATTTATGAAGATACCTGAAGGAGAAGCCCTAACAAATGGATAAAACAGAACAAAACATATTGAAAGAGAAAATGAATAGAATAGAAGAATTAAAAGAATTAGGTTATGGAAATATGATTATAGAGAAAAATAGTCTTCAAGAAAAAGCAATTTTAGAAGCAGAAATAAGAGGCTACCAACTCGCCCAGAAAGAAACAGCAGAAAAAGTTGAAAAATTGATTGAAGAAACTAAAGACGAATTAGTTAATGAAATAAAAACACATATTGAACAATTTGGAAAAGGAAAGAATAGAAATATAGATGTAAGAGAGAAATTTACTTTACAAATGATTCCTATTGTTTTTGAGAAAAGGTTGAAAGACAAAATCTTCAACGAGAAAAATAGTCCAAATAAATCTGAAATGGCTCTTAGAGTGCCAGTCTCACAACAGGTTCAGACTGGCTTGGACACCTCTTCGGAGGATAACGAATGCGATTGTAAAATGTTCATCGGTGGCTCAGGAAAATTATGTCCTGAATGCAATAAAGAGAAAATATGATAACTTTTAAATACGAATATTATGAAACTATGGAAGAAATAAGAAAACTAATCCAAGAAGATGAAGGCAAATGCACTCAACAAGTAGTCTATTCAACTTTTCACGATTGCTTAACTCAAATAAATTTTACAAAAAGAATAATCAGGAGTAATAAGAAAATATGAAAACAATAAAAGGATTCAAATTTATTCAATCAGATATGAAATCTAAAAATGGAAATCATATATGGGAAATAGGAAAATGGTATAAAGAAGATAAAATAGAACTTTGTAGTAAAGGATTCCACGCTTGTCTTACTCCACAACAATCACTTAATTATATTTATGGTGATAAATGGTTTATAGTTGAAGCAAGAGGAAGAATTATTTATTCAAATGAAGGAGATTCAGAACCAAAATTCGTTTCAAGTGAAATGAGATTAATTAAAGAAATACAAAAAGGCGAAGAATTAAAGATTCTAAGAAAATATAAAAAATCTTTAGACTTAACAAAATTAGAATTAGAGCTAAAAGATATTTCAACAAAAGATGATGTAATAAAGTTAATCAAAGAAATAGATAAAATACAATGGTTTAAACCACAGAAAGAACCAAATAGAAAAGATATAAAAATAAAAATAAAAGCAATTTTAGAAGCCTTTAAATGTGAAATAGGTTTAGAATTTGAATATCATAAATTAGAGAAAGAAGAAGATTGGGATTCTGCTCGGGATTCTGCTTGGGCTTCTGCTCGGGATTCTGCTTGGGATTCTGCTCGGGATTCTGCTTGGGATTCTGCTCGGGATTCTGCTTGGGCTTCTGCTTGGGCTTCTGCTTGGGCTTCTGCTCGGGATTCTGC
>Ga0247841_10002578_pt1 | contig 35790 bp, 37 predicted proteins | sample LaCruzMarch2015__2_FD_192410 | JGI IMG/M metagenome (GOLD analysis project Ga0247841, IMG submission 192410) | Freshwater microbial communities from meromictic Lake La Cruz, Castile-La Mancha, Spain - LaCruzMarch2015_18m | ecosystem: Environmental > Aquatic > Freshwater > Lake | place: Spain... | reverse complement strand
TAATATTATTAACAAAAACCAAAATGATAACATATATGTTCGATTGCATTGAATTACTCATATTCGAATCGACCGAAATCTTCCCGATGTAAGGTATTCGAACCAGGTGATCCTATGCAGACCAGAACTACATTTACCATACTATGTATCGTCATTCTGACAGCGATCTTTGCTGCAGCTCCTGTCGGTGCATCCACTACGGATGTGCATGTTGTGAAGCTGGCAAATGATGGAACATCCATCCTGAATGAGACCACGAAAAACTACCAGTGGCTGGAAACAAATCTGCCGGTCCTCGGGGATGGAACCACACATTACTACAGCCAGGGTCCTACATTCAACAGTTCAGACCTTTGGGATAATGTTGAATTCCAGAACGTGGAAACGCGGGATTGGAATGCAGTGAAAGGTACGGATGTGAAGGATCTCGCCGATTTGGTTGGGGGCATGTCTCAAGGAGAGACGGTGAAGATCACGGCTTCAGATGGATTCTCAAATACCTTCCCCTATGACTATATCTACACCCCAGATCCCCGACAGGGTTCGATGGGGATCACGTGGTACCGGCAGGATCAGGGGTACGTCGCCAGTTATGCAGATGGCATGCGCCTCGTGATGTTTGCCGATGCAAAAACCAATACATATGGTTGGAACACATCGGGCTGGCATGTCTTTGGCAATGCCGACATGCGGGATTGCTGGGCGCCACAATACTGGTATAATTACAGCGGCACCTGGCCGTCTTCCGGGGGTGTCTCGGTAAAATATGTCTCTGAAATCATCATCTACAGTAACCAGGCTCCACCGGGTCCTGTCGACACATTGTTTGATGGCACAGTAAACCTGACTCCAGACACAAAATTCACCCTTGTGCCGTATAACAACCCGACTGCAAGTTACCTGGTTAATACCACCACGCCGCTCGGTGCACTGGATAGTGTCAATAAGTCCGCTGGTATACGCCTCGATGTCACGGACAAGAGTTATGCTACAAAAAATATCCTGATGGTGGACAACATCGGGAACTACCTGTACAGTAAGAGCGGGAGCATCACCTATACTTGGATCTGCCAACTCAATGGCGTCACACTCGATGATTACGGGGCTCCATCTACTGATGGTCTAAACATTAAATCTCTTGCCAATGGGGACCAGGTTAATTTCTATTATGGCATGAAGCCAGTCACACCGAGCAATGCCACGGCAGTTGTCAAGATAAAGGTGAATATCTCGCAACCGGGCCCGGTTGTCGACACGCTGTTCGATGGCACGGTAAACCTGACTGCCGATTCAAAATTCACTCTTGTGCCGTATAACAACCCGACTGCAAGTTACCAGGTCAATACCACCACGCCACTCGGTGCACTGAACAGTGTCAATGTGTCCGCAGGTATCCGTGTTGATGTCACGGACAAGAGTTATGCTACAAAAAATATCCTGATGGTTGACAACATCGGGAACTACCTGTACAGTAAGAGCGGGAGCATCACCTACACCTGGATCTGCCAAATCAATGGCGTCACACTCGATGATTACGGGGCTCCATCTACTGATGGTCTGAACATTAAATCTCTTGCAAATGGTGACCAGGTTAATTTCTATTATGGCATGAAGCCGGTCACACCGAGTAATGCCACGGCAGTTGTCAAGATAAAGGTGAATACCGGGAGTCAACCTTCAGCTCCCGACTGGACCCTGTCCCTTTCCGGCGCCCAGAACAAAAGCGTGACAAAAACGTACTTTGAACAGGGGCTCGCCTGCTCGTCATCAGGTCACCAGGTATTCTGGACAGACACTGACAACAACATCTGGGGAGGAGTTCCTCTCTGGGTACTGGTCGGCATGGTTGATGACAACCCGGATGTTGGTCCAGACCACTTCAACTTCAATGACAGCATCGCTGCACAGGGCTATTCAGTTAAAGTTGTAAGCGGTGATGGCTGGGATACAACATTTTCAAGCCAGAACATCGCACGGAATAACAGTTACATCGTGGCAAACACCCTCAACGGGCAGCTACTACCAAGGAATACAACCAGTGATAAACTTAGCTGGCCACTTCACATGAAGGGTGCTGCTGTTTTCGGAGGTCAACAGGTGGGCAACATAACCAGGATCGAGCTTACCGGTCTTCCACAACCAACAACAGATTGGACGCTCACCATGCAGGGCGAGGTTACGGACACCATTACAAAGAGCTATTTTGTGGAGGCAATTGCCTGCAAACACAATGAGTCATATACAGATAGTAATAATGACTTATGGCAGGGTGTCGCCCTCTGGGATCTCGTCGGCGCTGTAGATGATATTGAGACCACGAGCCACTTTACCTTCAATGATACACGGGCAGCGATTGGCTATACCATTCGCGTTTCAGCCGGGGACGGGTTCAACGCGACCTTTGTCAGTTCAGATGTCGCCCGGAACAACGGGTATATCGTTGCGTACAAGAAGAACGGTGTCCCGCTCACAGATTCAAGCGCTCCACTCAAGCTGGTGGGATCAGCAACTACCAGCGGGAAACAACGGGTCGGGAATATCACTACGATCAGTCTTGAAGGTCTGCCTGATCAGTTCCCACCGGGAGACTGGCAACTGGATCTGGTTGGTCAGATTAGTGCCACGATCCCACAGCCGGAGTTCGAGTACTGGGCTTCGTGCCATGATGCTACCTACACGGATACATCCGGCAACGTGTATACCGGTGTCCCGCTCTGGAGACTCATGGGCTGGGTCGATGACCGGATCCCGCACGGTCCCAACGGGTTTAACGATGCAGCTGCCGCAGCCGGCTACAAGGTAATCGTAAAAGCCGGTGACGGGTATGAGAAAGAGTTTACGAGCCAGTCGATAGGGAAAAATGACAATTACATCATCGCAAACACGATGAATGGTGCACCGCTCCCCGCAACCGGTTCTCACCCACCGTACCCGCTCAGGCTGGTCGGTAGTAGTGCGACTGGAGGCAATAGTGTCGGAAACATCGTTGAAATCCAGCTTACTGATTTCCAGACTCCGGTAACCACTACGCCAATCCAGATCATCAAGTATGCAGCAGATCGTGTCACCATCATCAGCCAGACGAACGTGACCTACCTGTGGATGGAGGCAAACCTGGCAGTGATCGGGGACGGAAACACGACGTATAAGTTCGAAGGGCTTACACTGGACCCTTCGAACCTGTGGGACCCGGAGGAGACGTACCCGGGAGGGTTCAAGATATCGAACGTGGTGAAAGGGTCACGGGTTAAAGATCTTGTGGAACTTGTCGGAGGAATGGATTCCGGAACAGAGATTACATTTGTTGCGAGTGATGGTTTTGAAACGACACTCCCCTATTCGTCAATTTATACAAATCCGGCGGTTCAGGCAAGACAGGGAGATGCCATCCTCGCATGGTGGGGCGACGGACAATATGTACCGAATTATGCTGATGGGATGCGCCTTTTCTTCACTCCTGAAGGAGATCACGTGTACGGGCAGTGGGATATGCATGAAACATTGCCATCGGCGTACTGGCGCTATAATTTCCAGAGTGGTGTCCAGTATCCTTCGTGTGCGGGACTTTCAGCAAAATTAATCACCAGTATCAAAGTCTATTCATCAGCTGAATCAGACTGGAGCCTTGTGCTGGATGGTCGGGATATTGGCGGGATCTATTACAATGTAAGCAAACCTTACTTTGAGGAGGCTCTTGCCTGCCAGTTTGGCGCTAACCATGACGCAACATATACCGATAGCAGTGGACGGGTATGGGAAGGAATACCACTCTGGTTCCTCTGCGGGTTCGTCGATGATGCTGACCAGCACTCGTCAAAATCATACAACGACACAAAGGCACTTGCGGGTTATAATATCATTGTCACCGGATCGGATGGCTATAGTGCCACTTTCGACAGCCGTGGTACAATAAGGAATTCGAATTACATCGTTGCCAATACTCTCAATGGTACACACATCCTTTCAACGGATTCCAGCTGGCCACTCAGGCTTGTGGGTCAGAATGTTACGGGATCACAAATTGTAAAGAAAGTTGCATCGATCAAACTGACGAAGATGACGACTGTGGGAGTCTTCCGCGACGGTGTGTTCTATCGCAACGGTGCTACAGACATTGTGTACGGTCTACCCACCGATACACCGGTTATCGGCGACTGGAACGGAGATGGCATGTCTGAAGCAGGTGTGTACCGCGGCGGTGTGTTCTATCGCAACGGTGCTACCGACATTGTATATGGTCTACCAACTGATACACCAGTAATCGGCGATTGGAACGGAGATCACATATCTGAGGTAGGTGTGTACCGCGACGGTGTGTTCTATCGCAAGGATGCTACAGACATTGTGTATGGTCTACCAACTGATACACCAGTAATCGGCGATTGGAACGGAGATCACATATCTGAGGTAGGTGTGTACCGCGACGGTGTGTTCTATCGCAAGGATGCTACAGACATTGTGTATGGTCTACCAACTGATACACCGGTTATCGGCGATTGGAACGGAGATGGCACATCTGAGGCTGGTGTGTGGCGCAACAGCGATGGTAGTGTATTCTATCTCAGGACCAGCGATGTAGATACTACCACAACTCCGTATGGTCTATCAACTGATACACCCATAGCAGGCAAGTGGATCTGAACTGTAAAAAAAGAAGTGGGGAAACAATCTCCACGAATATTTTTTTGTGGATAGTCCCCATATAACGACGACCCCTTCAAGTTCCCGCAATCCGACAATTCGCGTTACGGCACTCTTTTTTTATTGTTTCGGTTCTGTGGTTGTATCACCCTGCATATTCCCCCGGATAGAATTGCCACCATCAGTCATCGATTCAGCGGACTATTGGTTTTTTGGAGCCGACATTTTGTTGTTGTGGCGAGTAAATGCCTGCAGATCGGAGTCGCAGAAATCCTGCATGGAAGGGATGTGGGTTGGGTAACCCGGTGGTGCTATTCTCCCGGGTATATTTTATGGTAGCTCCTGTCCAAAGAGAGAATCGTGACAGTGCCGGGTGAAGGGAGATACCCGGGGATAGTTCTTTTACGCTCACTTCTCCCCCACCGCGATCACTCCGGGAACGTGCTCGTTCTTCCCAAACGCTTTGTAAACTGCCGTTGCACCCTCCTGCAATCCTCCTCAGATCCCTTCACCCAGACCAGCCAAAGAACGACATCCCCATTCTGGCAATCGCCGGTGCATTTGTCATAATGAGATACCCCACGCAGCCGAGAAGGGCACAATCTTCGGGAAGAGCGAACCCGATGATGTAGTAATGGTACTTTTCTTTGAGTGCCTCAATCAGTTCCGGCGATAGTGGTTTTTCAGTGTCCGGCATCTGCTCCATCTTTTTGATCTCGTCCCACGCACGTGGTGTCCTCTTCCAGAACCAGAGTCCCTCCTTGAGCCCGAAGCCGAAGGCGTGCCACTCCGTTGCCGTGAGGGAAAGAAATGTGGGGGTGGTGGGATCTTCAAGCATGGTCACACCCCGGTCCCGCAGATGGCACATCGGGTCTGCATCTTGTTCTCAAACATCGTGTTCTCCCGCAATCCGGAACCGGAACGTCTCACTCGTATAGCCGCCATTCTGCGGCCAGAAGTCCCGCATCCTTCCTATTTGCGCCCACTTCCGGCGACCGGTCCGGATATGGACTGTGTGGATACCCGGCGCACGGGGATAGACCGCCCGCCCGTCAATGTCGTGCATCAGTTCGTAGGGCGGAATGTCGAACCAGTCCATCCAGAACCGGACGCCGTGCGGCATATCCGTGCCCCGGCGCAAGTCCGGCAGCCGGATGGGTGCGAGATCATCGTAGATCACATCAATGATCAGGTTCTCGTCTGCCATATCCGGGTTCAGGTCGAGTTGGTAGAAAATCGGGTTGCGACGCACTTCTTCCGGGGAGAGAGGCGTGGTTGGAGTTAAGGGTGTAAGCCCGTCAAATGTGCCCCGGTAGATGCCGGTCACTCGTGCGACCGGCTGCAATATGTTTTCAGTTTCCATGATACTTCTCCTTTATTCGTTCCTGTTCGTCACGGAGTTCGCCAAACTCCTCGCACATCACATCGTATTTGCCGATCCTCTGGTAGATGACAAATAGCGCCGGGTAGAGCGGGAGCACGGCTCCGAGAACGACTGCGAGCAATTCAACGTCCATAAAAGGCTCCGTAGTGACGAAAAGCAAAAGAAAAGAGTGAAGACCGGGGGTCTTCACCCTCACGAGGCTCCCGTCAAGGCAGGATCAGGCGAGTCCTGCGATGGTGTCTGCCCAGGTCTCGACTTTGGTCAGGATGGCGTCGGCTGAGTAGGACGTGACACTGATCCGGTCGCGGGAAAAGTTCACGTAGTACAATTCGCCGTTTGCATCGTGGCACCTGAGGGTTGCGGAGTATGAGTCCACATCCGGATCATGGATTGCGGTGCCGCCGTGTGCGGTTGCAAGCGGGGCGTTTGCCATGATAACGGCGATGCCGGCAGCAAAGCCGGCGATGGTGTTGTACCGTTCGGAACTGGTGCCAACATTCTTTGCGTCGACATCTTCATACACGAGCCGTGCCGCGTATGATTCAGTTGTCTTTTCCACGGGGTCGTGTGTTACCCCGGCGGTCATATATGCTACACATTCAAACGGGTTATCGGTGATGACCGATCCAACGATCGTGTCAAACGATGAGACGTCTGCAATCGGGTTCGCGAGTTCGCGGACCGCTGTCTTTACTATGCTGTTCTGTACGAAATTTGCCATATTTTGTTTCCTCCCTGTTTTGTGTTTTTTTCTCTTGTCTCGGGGGCCCCTTTGACATATCTATATACGTCGTGTGAGGGGATGCTTCTGGCTGAATAAAACCGGGAAACACGAAATGGCGTTTGAATTGTTGTTTGATTGCCGAATGGAGCGTGGCGGGGGTAGGATGAAAATGATGGAAATGCACGGTGAGATGGGGTAGGGGATGCCAGGGAAATAATCGCGTGCAGATTGCTTCAGGGCGTTTGAAATTGTGCAGACAGTGTCTGCACAATTGGTGTTTCACCGCAAAACGGGGTGAAGGGGCTCTGGAGTGTGGGGAATTAAAGCGTTGCCACTTCTTTGAGAAATAATGGCGATGCCATCTATTTTTATGAAATCCGATGTTTCAACAAAGATTTTAGGATAGAACAACCCAATGAAATTCAGGATATAATTATGTCAACGTTTACTGCGGTGCTTCACAAAGAGGATGACCTGTATGTGGCAGAATGTCCCGAAGTGGGTACGGTAAGCCAGGGGAGTACCGTTGAAGATGCAGTCAGCAATCTTAAGGAAGCAACCGAGCTCTATCTGGAAGAATTCCCCTTAACGAAAAAGAAACGGGCGATCCTGACAACCTTTGAGGTGTCATCGGTTGCCGCATCATAAGCCTGTCTCCGGCGATCTTACTATCAAAATTTTATGCAACAAGTTCGATTTTTCGATCTCCGGGCGAACGGGAAGCCATGTACGGCTTTCGAAAATGACTTGAGAAGGGAAAGTGGGTACTGTTGTTCCCGATCATGACGAGTTGAAACCGGGAACACTAAAAGGGGTTCTCAAACTGGCAAAAATTGACTTCGATGATTTTTACCGGGTTGTCTGATGTATTCTAATAACCCCGCCGGACCTTACCCTCTTCAAAGCCAGCACGCCCGAGCGCCTCATTACCAGCATCGTCGCGGGGCTGACCAGTTGGGTTGATGAGGGGAGATTGTGCTTGTTGTGTGGGAGGGTTTGGGGGATGTGCCGGGGGGTGGTGCAGGAGGTGAGGCGAGAGAAAAAAAATCTCTAATAATTATAGTATCGAAACAAAATCTTCGCACACTCTTCGAATTTCTTGTTGAGTCATAGTCTCATAACGTCCTCTCACAGCATCGATATCCGGTATTCGCACGATAATCTCCTTGAGAAATCCAACGCGTGAAATCTGGCCACCGAGAATTTCCAGATTAATTTCACGACCTCCGCGATCAGGATCTATCAAAGCAAGGACATCGGCATAGTCCTTGATCATCTTATTTCCTTCATATCGGGTATTGAGCGATGTCTGATTGAGAATTCTATACGATCTATCCCACGCCGCTTTTAATTTTAAAAGGACTAAAATTGAACGGTTCGGAACCTGAATTTGTGCTCCTCTCCGGACATTTCGAAAAACCGTGTTTCCGGTAAGAATTTCAAACGAGAATGGAACTTCCGGGTGCCCCTCGAAAGGATATTGAGTTTCCCGCGATATAAAATCGAGAATAATATCTCCATGAGGAGTCTCCTTTTTAACAGTATCAGATGGATACCGGGTGTGATGTTGATATCCTTCGTCGGATCTTAAGCGATCAATCAGCCATTGCTGAGTATCTCTGTCTGCTACCAGATCAATATCTACAGAACCAAAATACGGGTTGTATGCATCGACAGCCCATCCACCTATAAGTACTGTTTTTGTTCTTGCGGGATCTTCGCCCGGGTTATTTATCCACGATACAATTTTCTGGAGTTCTGCAAAAGAGGCCTCAATAATTGCCGGGCCGGGATTATAGTCCGGCATACTTCTCCACCATTACATTAGTCAGGTCCATAGCACTATACCCAAGCCCGGCGAGATCAAGAAGCGTCTGGGCTGGCGACGTGACGACGATGGATTCTTTCTCAAGGACATCGGAGAATACATCACGGTCCGGGGAATAGATCACGGCACGGATAGTGTTCTCTTTTTTTGAACCAAAATTTTCCTTAAACTGATCGATAGTTTCCTTTTCGAGATAGAGATAGATTGCATCCTGCCGAAATGCGTAGGAGGTATACAGTCCTCCGGATGTGTACGCCGTAAACGCGAATTTTATATTTTGCTCTTTGAGGGTTCGGCTGATTTCCTGGGCTGCGGAATGGGATCCAGTGAAATTAACGAAGATTTCCCCGACCTGCAAATTCCTCATTGGGCGTTCCCATGCGACGCCATTAAGGAGGTTTTTTGTGTCAGCTATTGTTACATAGCCGCTATCTTTTTTCACAACATTTTGCTCACTTAACATTTCGATGACCTTGTGCGTCCAGGCGTACGAGACGCCCTCCTTAAGTGCGAGTTGCCGGATGGAGGTACTTCTTTCCTTGAGTAACCGCGTAATAACTTTCCAGGATTTCCGGGTACTGATGCGCATCTTGGTTGACTTGTACTCCTGTCCCTTTGGTGTGCTGATTGCCCAGGGGAGTTTTATTACTCTGATATCGAGATCCTGTGCAAGCAATTCCTCCCGGGTATTGATGGTCTTTGCCGCAAGAACCAGCTGGGCAACTGGTCGGTCAGGTTTTTTCTGCCAGAGTTCTCTCTGGAGGGTCATCCGTGCAAGCGTATCGATGGTTACCGGGGTGCTTTTTACTTCGACAAAAAATACCCGCCCGCTATTCTGGAATACAATGTCCGGGCGTACGGGTAGAGCAACGTCCAACGAATCATACAGAGAAACCAGATCGATATTCTTTGCATCTGGCGGGAGACCCAACTGGCTCCGGATGAAGTCTTCTGCTACCCCCGGATTTTCAGAGTCTTTCATAATTATCACTTATTAGTGATACCTATTTAATGTTATCACTGATATGTATCTCTCTGGTGTGATAGTATCGGTATGGTATCAGTGATAAGGGGAGCTGGAAAAATCCCCCTGCCGGGCCGTACCTCCATCGAATCCAGCCCGCCCGAGCGCCTCATTGCCGACATCGGTGCTGGGGTGACCTTCTGGTTTGGTGCGGGAGATTGTGGTTGTCGTGTGGGAGGGTTCGGGGCCATGTCCTTGAAGAAATGATGATAAGCATATCAGAAGCTATGGGGAGGTATGGATTCCTTTGACTCGACATACAGGGGCACACATCTGGGACATCGGCCGGCCCCAGAAGGCGTTCGTTCTCTTAGTCCGGAGGGGAGAGGTGACAGGAGCTGTCCTGGACATAGGATGCAGGACCGGGGAGCATGCCCTCTTCTTTGCAGGGAAGGGTATGGTGTGTGGGGGATCGACTCCGCCCCCTTGGCGATCCAGAAGGCAAGGGAGAAGGCTACCGGCAGACAACTCCAAGTACATTTTCTTGTCCTGAACGCACTGGACATCTCCATGCTCAACAGAAAGTTTGATACCGTCACCGATTCAGGGCTCTTCCATACCCTGTCCGATGAAGACCGCACGGTCTTTGTGAATAACCTTGCAGCTATCCTGTTTCCTGCAGGCAAATATTTCATGCTCTGCTTTTCCAAACTGGAACCCGGCGGATATGGTCCGAGGAGGATAACACAGACAGAGATACAGGATATCTTCCGGGAGGGGTGGTCAATCAATTACATCAGGCCGGCAATCTTCGAGAGCCGCACCCGTGCCGAAGGACCCCGTGCCTGGTTCTCGTCGATATCGAAAAAATGACGTATAATTGACAGGATCGCGGGTAAGGATGAAGATGTCATTGTGCATCATCGTCCATATCCAGACAGGTAACGAACGGGAAATCTCCGAGGAAATGTTCCATAGGATAGATGGTGAGATCTTCGATTCGGGAGAAGAGGGGGAGGAGGATCTTTGGGAGGGAATTTGGGGCACCGTAGAAGAACGCATGGTGGCCGTCAAGATAGGAGGTGGTAAGAGTGCTGTCACCCCCGTACTTGCGGAGGAACTCCCCTAAGAGTTCCCGTTCCTGCGCAGTAACGAAACGGTTCAGCGGGGAGAGGAGGGAATGCTCCCGTTCAACGCAGATGAACTGGACCCTCGTCCAATCCACATTACCGAGCACGGCACACAGGTCCTTTTCTTCCCAGTCCCAGTCATAGTCCGGGAACTGGCCTTCTTCTATCGTGAGTACTTGTTTGCATTCGCCTCGTTGTAACAGTTCCAGTTTACGAAAGGCATTGTCATGGATGACAATCGAGGCAAGGTAGACCTTCCGGTAACCCTTCAGTAACCGGATACCCTCTCTGTTCCGGGCAAGGAACTGGAAGATGAACTGGGATCCGGTGCCGGTATAGTCGTCAAGGATGACGAGCGCCCGGTCGCAGAACTGCCCAGTACACTGTGCCAGCTCACCCGACAGGCGGTCGAATGTTTTGAAATCCACTGAGGGAACGGCATTGGCTTTCCGGTAGATGTACGATATGATGTCCCCGCTCTTGCAAGTGAACCCCCGGGTGAAATCGACAGTGGCACAGGTGCAGCTGTCAAAGCCATCGGCCGCAAGCTGCTCCCTGAGTATGGCGTGGAGCTGCCGCGTTTCCCGGATGAGACACGGGTAGGTGTGGAATGTTATCTTCTCGAGCAGGGCAAGCGCTACTGGTTTCTCCTCATCGGTGAACCGGGCCAGCCACCGCTGTATCCGCTCTTGTGGGATGACCGGTTCATTGAACCGGGAAGCAAGCGCGAGAACCCGCTGCTGCATGCCGGGGGCGTCCATCATTGTTGTGTGTTTGTCGGGCAGGAATGATAATAATTTCCGGCACACCGTTCTTTAATTTACAGCGGATATCACACTCCTGCTCCGATCCTTCTTGCCCTACATCATCGTCAAGGGCAGCCACATTGCCGGCATCATCGCGGGGCTGACCCTCGGGATTGATGCGGGGAGATTATGCTTGTTGAGTTGGAGGGTTCGGCACCATTTGCCGGTATTTTTTTGGGATACTAACTGGGGTTATGGCGGGGGGTTCTAAAGTGTGGGGAATTAAAGCGTTGCCGCGTCTTCAGAAATAACGCGATGCCACAATAGGATAAAAAGATGGCAAAAAGATTTCCATGATGCACGTTAAGTAAAAAATACCGGCATTGTCTGGAGAACGGATGCAACCATGACAGAAAACCTATTAGAACCGGTCGACCGGGTACAAGTAACCATTCTGGTCGACAATTACACCGACCACCTGGTAACTCCGGCAACTCCCGTGGATCACCGGGTGCCGATTGATCCGGGCTGTATGCTCCTTGCCGAGCACGGGCTCTCCTGTCTCATCTGTCTCTTCTCCGGGAAAAAGGAGCACGTTGTTCTCCTTGATTCCGGGCTCTCCCGGGACTGCCTCTTCCATAATGCCCGACAGATTGGCATCTCCCTTTCCACGGTCGAAGCCGTTGTCCTGAGCCATGGGCACTTCGATCACTTCGGTGGGCTTTTAGAGTTTTTCTGTAGCACTACACGACAGGTCCCGCTTGTCCTCCACCCGGATGCCTTCCTCCAGCGACGGCTGAACCACCCGGGCAAAGACGTGGTCTATCTCCCGCAGCTTGACGCGGCTGCGTTAAAAAAAGCCGGGGCTGATCTCCGACAACGAAAGGAGCCCTCGACCCTTGCTGCCGGTTACCTGCTTGTGACCGGGGAAGTAGAGCGGAAGACGCCGTTCGAGAAAGGGTTCCCGGGAATGGAGGCTTTCACGGGTAACTGTTGGACAGTCGACCCCATCAGCGATGACCAGGCTGTTGTCATCAACGTAAAGGGCAAGGGGCTTGTCGTGATCAGCGGGTGTGCTCATGCCGGTATCATCAACACGGTTGAGTATGCAAAAAAGATTACAGGTGTCGATAATGTCCATGCGGTCATGGGCGGGTTCCACCTTACCGGGCCGGTTTTTGAGATGATCATCCAGCCAACCATCGACGCAATGAAACAGATCGACCCGGACTATATTGTCCCGATGCACTGCACAGGCTGGAAGGCGATTAACCGGTTCGCTGAGGAGATGCCCGGGCGGTTTATCCTTAATACGGTCGGGACGACGTACGTATTCACCGGATAACATCTATTTTTCCGGATTTTTTAGCGCTTTACCGGGTTAATGACAGGATTCCTCATGTGTTTTCCTGCGACTGTTACCAAGTGATGAAAATATCACCAATAGATTTGCCCTCTCCAAATCCCGCACGCCCGAGCGCCTCATTGCCGGCATCGTCGCGGGGCTGGCCATCGGGATTGATGGGGGAGATTGTACTTGTTGTGTGGGAGGGTTCGGAGTATATGCCGGTGGTTTTTTCAGGGGGGTGGTTGGGGTAACGGTGAGGGTGGTGCAATCGGAGATTCGGAGTGTTGGCTGTTAAGGTGTTGCCCCTTCTTCAGGAATTACGGTTGGATAGTGTTAATCGTGATATGTGTCCGATAGGATTAATGAAAAAAAGTGCAGGTATAATTTAGGAGAATTAATATTGCTTCGATAAAGAAGGTAAACGTGGTAACGATGAGAATAGATAGTTCCCATGTAGTGGGTGAATTTTTTAAATTGAGATAAAATTTAGCTGATGTGGAAGATGGGGATGGGTAGCGAATACATCAGCCGTTGTTCGAACATGATGAGAAGAAGAAGGATGTGATTCAGCTATGAATTCAGAAGCGACGGAGGAGGGGATTAAGATCGTGGAGGCGCAGTGAAAATGAGATCAACTATCGTCCAACACCTTCATAAAAATTTTGAGGATTATGTTCATGTGCAAGAGGACGTCGAGTTCTGGTTCGCCCGCGATTTACAAAATCTCCTCGGGTATGCAGAATGGCGGAATTTCGGGAAAGTGATTGAAAAAGCCCGTGAATCGTGTAAAACCGCAAACCACGCGATTTCAGACCATTTTGTTGACGTCAACAAAATGGTGGATATCGGATCGGGAACCCAACGGGAGATCGAGGATATCATGCTCACCCGTTACGCCTGTTATCTCATCGCCCAGAACGGTGATCCCCGCAAGGAAGAGATTGCATTTGCCCAGAGTTATTTCGCGGTCCAGACAAGGAAACAGGAGATCATTGAGGATCATATCCGACTTTCTGAACGATTGAAAGCCCGAAAACAATTGAAAGATTCGGAAGCAGAACTGTCACGGAACATTTACGAACGGGGTGTGGATGAATCCGGTTTTGCCCGTATCAGAAGCAAAGGAGATATGGCACTTTTCGGTGGGTATTCAACCCGTGCAATGAAAGAACAGATGAAAATCCCTGAGAACAGACCGCTTGCTGATTTTCTCCCGGCGGTTACCATCACTGCGAAGAATCTTGCAACCGAGATCACGAATTATACCGTAGCCAAGGAGGATCTGCATGGAGAAGATCCCATCACGGATGAGCACGTCCGGAATAATCAGGATGTTCGTGATCTGCTCGTAAAGCGGGGTATCAGACCTGAAACACTCCCTTCAGAAGAAGACCTTAAAAAACTTGAACGAAGGGTGCGGAAACAGGAAAAACATCTCCCGGAAGAAGCCGGGAAGATTAACTCCCCCAAAGAACATAAGAAAACCGGCGATACCGTGCCATGAATGAGAATGCAACAGCATACCCGGAGCGGGGAATCGATGACATCTATCCACTCCGTATATTTTCCTCCATCCGTACCATCAACTTCACCGATCCGGTGGACAAAGCCCGCCACGACCGCATGGTTGCGCTCGTCACGCAGATGCCCGACCTCAATAAAAAGGTGCAGGACGCCCGGCTCGAACAGGAGAAGACGCAGTTGTCCCGTCAGATTGCGGCGACGGATGCGGCGATTGATAAGTTGGTGTATGAGCTGTACGGGTTGACGGAAGAGGAGATCGCGATTGTTGAGGGAAGTGGGAAATGACCGAACATGAAAAGAAGCTGGTGAGAAACAGCACAGCAGAATTCCTGATATTTACCTCAACTGCTGGTGAAGAATCGATTGAAGTCAGGTACGAGGATGAAACCATATGGCTCTCCCAGAAGATGATGGCGGCGCTCTTTGATGTGCGGATTCCTACAATAAACGTACACTTAAAAAACATCTATGAGAGCGGTGAACTGACCCGTGAAGCAACTATTAGGAAATTCCTAATAGTTCGTACTGAAGGCAACCGCGACGTTTCACGGAATCTTGAATACTACAGCCTTGATGCCATAATCTCAGTTGGATATCGCGTCAATTCAACGAGAGCCACCCAGTTCCGCCAGTGGGCAACCCAGGTATTGCGGGAATTCGCCATCAAGGGATATGTACTTGACAGAAAAAGGATGGAAAACGGTACGTTCCTTGGTGAGGACTACTTTGAGCGCTTGCTTGCGGAGATTCGGGAGATCCGCCTCAGCGAGAGACGGTTTTACCAGAAGATAACCGACATATATACCACAAGCATTGATTACAACGGGAATGCCCCGACGACCCGTGACTTTTTTGCAAAAGTCCAGAACAAATTGCATTTCGCAATTCACGGTCATACCGCAGCCGAACTGATAACGGGGCGTGCCGATAACAGAAAAGAGCATATGGGGTTGACCACATGGGAGAACAGTCCCGGCGGAAAAATTTTAAAGACCGATGTATCGGTTGCAAAAAATTACCTGACTTCGCACGAGCTCGGATCACTTGGCAGGATTGTCAATGCCTGGCTGGATCTTGCTGAAGACCGTGCCAAACGAAAGATACCAATGACCATGGAGGATTGGTCAAAACGTCTTGACCGGTTCCTTGTATTTGATGACCGGAAACTGCTTGAAGATGGCGGGAAAGTGACGGCAGAGCAGGCAAAAGAGTTTGCGGAGACCGAATTTGAAAAATACCGTATTGTTCAGGACCGGCTTTTTGAAAGCGATTTTGACCGGATGTTAAAAGAGACATCCCTGCCGGAAAAAACGTACCGGGACGATGAGTCGGATGCACCTACTGACAACTAACAGGGAGATCCAATTCAATAACCAGAAGTTCTGGCACCGCCCAATCTTCATATCCTCTGCACGTCCCCGCAAAGAGGACATAATGGGACATTAACGGGACATACAGAGAACGCACATGACATTATTGGCATATGGACGATATAGGGAGCAACAGTTTTCCTCACGACCGATGATGCGAAAAAAAACATTATGAGCTACCACAGCGATACAATTTCCATACAAATTGTGAATCCTGCTGTATGGTATGAGGAGGTGACGGGAAATGAAAGTGAAAACATTGCATGAAATCCATGACGAAGGGATGAATTCTCTCTTAAAGACCCTTGGTCCCGTTGACTTGATCCGTTTCATCCAGATGTTTGATCATGGAAAGGGCGATTACACTAAGGAACGCAAGCAGTGGCTCAGTGACGATCTCGATGAAATATATGGCGAGATCCAGAACATGCAGAAGCAGGCTTAAAACAATTCTGGTACCTGATAATCGATCTTTTTTTACATTCGTCAGAATATAACCGGGAAAAAATAAGTACTGGGTAGATTACTCGCCCCCCGTCAGAAATTCATCCCCTTCCATCAGCCACTTTGCCACCTCTCCCGTCGCCTCATCTTTTTCTGATACCTCGATTATTGGCATTCGCTAAACCACCCGCTATATGTTGTGTTTATCGTTCTCCTGTTTACAATTCCCGCTCCGACCCGTCCGGAAATTCCCGGCAACCCGGCAACCTGATGGTCATTTCCGGGATCTTTTTTCTTGTACAATTCTCACGAAGGACTTCCCGGAAACAGGGTACAGGTTGCCGGGGTTGCCGGGGCTTTGAAAAATCAACGTGCAAGCGGAAGCACATCCTGGAACCCCATCGCCTTTTCAGCAGCAATCCTCTCATCCTCATGCTTCAGCCGGATTCCAACCCAGAACCGGTCATTTCCAATTCTTCCTCCATCTGTCGCTCCCCGCTCTTTGATCGCAGATGCAAGCTTGTTCGTAGAAATCCGGTATCGCACTCCTTCCTCTTCGCACCACTTCTCAAACATCTCTTTTAATGCAGACCGTGACATTCTCCCCTCAATCTCAAACGCACACTCCGTCGCCAGGAACAAACCCACGACATCGCTCACCGTCCGCAGGTTTGTCGTTGCCTGTGAAACCTTCCCGGGCTGCACGAGCCGGTTCCCGTTCGCGTAATACCGGGAAAGACCGGCAAGGCACCAGTTCAAAATCCCGCTCGACTCAGCGAGCAGTTTCGTTGCGATCGCCGGGTCGCACTTCTCCTCCGGGATCTGGACAACGAACGGTAGCATCCAGAGCCGGCGCCAGATACCGTCATCGGTGCCCGAAATTTTTGGCTCGTGATTGGTGGTCAGCCAGATCTTCGCAACCGGGGGGAACTCAAACTCGTTCTCGTACAGTTTCCGGACCGTAATCGCATGCTCCCCGGTAAGTTGCTTGATGATCGACTCGTCCATCCGAGCCCCCTCTGCACCTTCGGCTGCTGTTGCGAACCGGGCTCCTTCGAGCCGGGCGAGATCCGACCGGGTCGTCTCGAACCGTTTTGCCATCAGGGAATCGGAAGCGATGTTGACCGCGTAATTGGCAAAGATCCGGGCTAACACTTCGATTGTCTTCGACTTCCCGTTCCTGCCCCTCCCGTACAGGATGAACATCAGCTGCTGGGGATTGCTCCCCAAAAGCGTGTACCCGCACATTGCCTGGAACCCCGCGAGGTACTCCGTATCACCCGCAAAGAGGAGATTGAGATGCGAGATCCATTGCGGGCACTCAGTTGCAGGATCATAATCGACTGCTGCCTGCTTGGTTAGCATGTCTTCCTTCTGGTGGTCGGAAAAGATCATGGTTGCGAGATCCAGCGTTCCGTTCCGGCAATTGAACAATTCCGGATAACAATCGAATTCGCCGGGAACGACCGGTATGTGCGGGGCTGCGGAATCGATCATTGCTTTTCGTGCATGCAGGCTCTCGGAATAGATCGCCCACCGGGAAAGCGCCCGCGAACGATCGGTTGTCACAGCACGGGAGGCTTCGTTGTGGATCGAGCGTGCGACACATGTCGCGATGATCAGCATCTTGCCCGCATCGTCCCGTACCCAGACTTTTCCGTTCCAGAGATACCATGAGTTATACGTCGCACAGTACCGGATCACATCGCCGTACTGTGCTTTGAGTCGTTCCGCGTTACCGGCATCAGTCATGGGGTATTCAGGCAGAGGGTCTTTCCCGGTGGTATCAGCAGGAAGAACCGGTTTGGTATCCTCCTGCACCTTTCCCTTTGCCCGATCCTTGCTCCATCCTCTGATCTGCTGCTCTTGTCGGGCATGTTTCTCATCATGACTCTCGTACTTCTCCCGCAGTTCCTTCCACCGTTGCTTCCTTGCCCCGCAGCTCGCGTGGTGGCACCCGGCATGAACCGCTCCGTTTTCAAATTGGATCGCGTACGCCCCATCTTTGTGCGCCGATGAGAACGGGCACTGGTCGAGAACAAAGATCGTCCCGGCATTTCCGTACGGCTTCTCTGAACAGATCGCAATGCCATGCGCCGGAAGCCATGACCGGAGATCGATAGCAGCGCCTTCCGGAGCCGGCGGATTTACCGGAGACTCACCGGTCAGTTGCGCTGCCAGCATTTCGAGATGTTCCCGGCTTACAACGACAACTTCTTCCGGCACAGAGATGATCCCGCTCCTCCGGTGCGGGCGTTCGGTGGTGTGATCGCCTTTTCGGGTGACCGTTCCGTAGAGTTTCCAGATCCGCCCGGCGTTGTAGTTCGCTTTATCGACGGAGATACCGGTATCTGAAAACAGCGCATCCAGTGCAGACAGAACCGCTTTCACCAGTTTCGTCACCGTTTCGTCGTTCGGCAGATCAATCCGGTACAGCAGGTGCGCCCCGTTGCCCGAGTCGCCACGGACCGGTTCGGGGAATCCGGCACCAGAAAGCCACGCGGCGATTTCGTTCGCTTTCGCTATAGCGAGCCCGTGCTCCGCGTCCGTACTCGATACACCGCTTGGTCGCACCGGGTCGATATCGACCGGCAGCCAGCGCCGGCGCACGATATCTGCATCGCCGGTTGTCGCATCCCCCCGGGAGAGGTACATCTTGATCCGGTTCGCCCGCCGTGCAAGCAGTGCCGGGTTCACTTCATTAAGCGTGACATAGCACCCGTGAACCGATGGATCACAATCGAGCGCCTCCACCTGCCGGGCGAGCGCTTCAAAGTCGGTGAAGTACCCGCTGTGGGTACCGTTCTCTGCGAGGGCGCGGACTTCGACGACCTGCCCGGGTTCCTCAAGAACCGCTATCGCATGAACTATTCCGGTTGGAGAGATTGTTGAGGGATTATTTTTTTTTGCCATCTGAATCCACCTCCCCGGAACCGAACGTCGCGAGAGATTGGTCCCGGCGCCGCAGCATACTCCGATGCCCTGTTGCTTTCTTCGTATTGCACCGGATCTTGATAGTGTAATGATTCCAGTGCGTCCGGACGATCACCGCCCGGTAGATCTTCCCGCCCTTTTCTTTCACCCCGCGCCGGATTGCCGCCGGGAGCATGTAGAGCGGGACCTCCCGCATCTCAAACGCCCGGCGCCGGCGGTACTTATCGAGCCCGGTCCGGCATTTCCCGGCCTGCCCGGCGGATCTTTTCGCCGGCTTGCGCGATGGCGTGGAGTCTCTAGCGAAGATTGTCGCCGAAATGACCGCACTGTTCTGTGTTTCGATACGCTGACAGCCGACCGCCATTTGTTTTGCCTCGGCCCCTGTCCCGATCTGCACGGAAATATTCCGGACAGACCCGATTGAGGTGCTCCCGCACCCCGCCTGCGCAGATACGTTCTGCATATATATTCACCGACTTTTTCCCTGATGTTCAAAACGCGATACCGAAATGCAGCCGGAACGTATCTTTTTCAAACGCCCGGCTGCGTTACAAATAAGCCAGTTCCGGAGCCGGGTAGAGCGGGGGCTCTTCATTGGTGAAATCCGTCGTCTTGTGAGACGGCAGGTAACCTGTCAGTGAGTTGCCTTGAGGAGTACCCGGACACCGGTGGACCGGCGCTTACTGCCGTAAACCAAAAAAGGTGAAGAGCGAAAAGAACGGGGAGTGACCGCTCGTCTTCCTGTACCGCTTTCCCGTGTTCATGACGTTCCCTTCTGCTGCAGCAACGATCGTATTCCTGTCGGGAAGATATGACTTCTTTGGCGAGAGGGCTTGTGCTATTGCCACGAATTTCGCCTTCAGAGATTTCCATGTCCTGACGAGGTCTGCGATCATTGTATGATCCGAATGTTATCTGGTTGTGGTTTAAAGGATTGTGGTGACTTCGAATCGTTTTGAAGTTATCCGGCTTTTACGCGGAAATCGGGACTCGTATTGGAGCCGGAACGGCATAACCTGCAGGTTAGCTGATCGAACCGCGTCCGCGTGCCGGGAAAATACGGGCGTTACGGGGAGATTTTTACGTGAGATGCGGAAGGTGCCGCATTGGGACGGAAAAATGCAGAAGATCTGGTCTGCTCTTGCCGCAGCAGGCATTTCCGGGGGGTCCCTTTGTTTTGTCAAATCGTGAGATCATCCCATCAGGGATAGTATCTTAGCCGATGTTTTTACACGACCAATTTATTTGAGTGAGAAGTGACTTGGACCGGAAAAGTAAAGCGCCTCGCCATTGCGGTTTTGTTAGCAGATAATCCTGTTGATGGGTGAATAACTACTTCATATGAATACGTCAGGATCCGAATCCATCAGAGATGCCTCTCAAACTGTTTGTTCACTCCGTAGTATCCGCGTTTTTCGTACTCTTCCAAGAGCCTCCTTTTTTGACAATAAGGGGCACGCACGCAGCCAGCCAGAAGTATACAAGGGATGTTGAGAGGATATCTGACACCTGGGGCAGAAGCGCAGAGAATCCGGTACCGGCAAAGATGGCAGGAACTGCGGTATTGACTAAAAGAACGGAGAGCGTGCCGGCAATAACCACAATAACCCGTTTCAGGAGTTCCTGAGGGGGATCCCACCCCCCGCAGAAATTCAGAAACTCATAACCCAGAAGGCTTCCGAGCATGATTCCCGAAATCAGCAGGGATATCTCGAAGCTTACGGGATTGATTCCCGCACCCGTCTGGCTTTTTGCCATCACTACCCATGCAGCCGGCAACTGCCAGTCAGCGAGCGCGAGATAGGCAGGAAACACAAGGATGAGCGGAATTGCGGAGATGGCAATGATCCCGGTAATCCGTAGCGGCCGGGACAGGGTTCGAGCAAATTTCTCGATCTCAGGCATTGCAGCCAGGTAGAGGACCAGAAGAACCAGACCTATCAGGAGACCCCCAAGAATATCCCCCAGGAAATGAGCTCCCGCGAAAAGCCGGGCAAGGGTTACCCAGACAGCGCAGAAGATACAGAGAAGAATGATCCACCACCGTTTTGCAACCACGCAGATATACCCGTACATTGCAACCGCGTTCATTGCACCACCTGACGGAAAGCCAAAGGATCCGATGGTCTGGTAGGCGGTAACGGCAGAAGAGACCCAATACGGTCGTGGAAGGTGGAATACCAGTTTCAGGGCGGCATCCAATCCAATGCAGAGTCCTAACAAAACCGCAAGCCGCACTCCGAACTTCGGGTGCAGACCCAGGTAGACAACAGAGGTGATGATCAGATACCAGAGCACCGTGTCAGCTACTACCCCTTGGACAAAAAAACTGGTGACGAGCGGGGAAATATTCTGGGCTGCCGCGTTTATTCCGGGATCCAGAAAAAATGAAAAATCCATAATATTATGCAATTTTAAAAAAATATAAATATTAAGCTCTGTTGAAACGTACATGAACAGAAGTTCATACCCAAACCATGAAAATCAAACATTCAGACTTTGTTTTGGTGAGATTGGTTAACGCAACTTAATTGATTTTAATAGGTGGAAAAGTCCAAGGTAATTCGGGTGTATTAGCCTCATAGAGAAATTGCTTTGTGTCAGGAAGGTATAATGTACGTTTTTGGGAGAGAGAAAATACCTGTCAGATGTGAAAATACCTGTCAGATGTGATCTGTGACTTCCCGATCCTTTGAGAGCGCCCGCTGGTGCGTCCCGGGGGGCAGATCTCGTACCTGATCGATGTGAAATGCACCAGCAGATCGAAGGATGCCCTTATTTTGCCCTGCGGTATTTTCCAAATCCGCCTGGTAGCCTGCAATAGCGTACCTTTTTCGTCCTGGGATCTGCCACCGGCGATCCGGTTCCGGATCCTGATCAATCCCCCGGAAGTACGGACGCAAATAGACGCTCATGGGCGGTCGATCTCTCTGAAAACAGGTTGGGGCAGGCTGAAATGAAAGGAACCCTTTGTTTTCCGGGTCAGCCTCTGTCGGAGCGCATATGACCGCCGTCGGTAAAAATGCGTAGACCCGGGCACCCTCATCCCGGCTGCGACGGCAGATCCAGTGTGAAAAGATCTGCAATCTCGGGGCGGGAGCAGGGTGAAGGAATGGTTAATATTACCAGGAACCTGTTTTGATCAGAATCCCATTTACCACTCCAGTATCCTGCACCCGCTGGGGTTCCCGGGAAAAAGAAGGGAGAACCGTAAAGATGAAAGGTCGCTCTCTTTTAACAGTCGTTCTCTCGAACTGTTCAAGACTTTCTTTGAACTGCACAAGCATCTGTTCCTTTTCAGGTCCGGGGAGGTAGCTGTACCGGATGCTGTTTATGTTGATCGTACGGATATCCTCATAACTCAGTTCGGGATGCTGGAGCATGAGCCTGACATACTCCCCGGACAGGTCGGTCCTCTCAATTCCCTGATCATCTGTGGCAATCACAACCGGTACATGGTGATCCAGGTAGACAGATACCGGGTGGTTATGTCCACTGATATTGAGTATCTGCTCGTTACTGGTAAGGAGGATCTCAACGGGAATATCCCGTCTGGCCATTTCAGCGAGTGTCCCCTGCCAGTCATCTTCTTCCCTGATATCGACCCCGTGACCGATCCGCGAGGCATTTCCGGTATAAACCGCATCGGTTATATGGAACCGGAGGTCTTCCTGCGGGGCAAGCCCGGGAGTCAGCTCACCGGCATGGAGGGAAACAGAGACCTGGGGATAGACCGAGGCAAGGTACGATACCATCTCCATGTGGAGGTGGTAATCGGTCCGGGAATAATAGGCAGCCTCATCGCCAACAAGGTTGATGCCGACTACTACTGGGGACCGGTCAGCGATCTCAAATGCCTAGAGAAGGTCGGCAAAGACCTCTTTTTTCGGATTAAACCGGAGTGTCTCATAGATATACCGTACGGTCACATTCTTTCCTGCCGGGTCCGCGAGTTCCCACGATTCCTTGTCATAGGATGCCTGTGTCCGGACTTTCCTGTCGCAGATCTCATCGAGCCCCGCATCGAGGAGGTTCTTTCGCATCACGCTGAAGTTGTCATCCCAGTCTACTCCTGATGCGATCTTTTTTACCTGCTCCGGGTCGGTCTGGGATGTCATAAGCTCAAGGTACAGGATATTCTCGTCCGCAGCCCGGTTGCGGATCGTAGCTATGACTTCACTGTTGTAATACGTTACCGGGTCGATCAGGTCGAATGCCCTGAAGAACAGGTCGTGTTCCGATTGGTTACCCGGAGAATAATCCCGCATAGACCAGTCTCCGACCAGCATGTCATACAGGGTTGCATTGCTGTATGCGGCATGGACCGGGACAACGGTCAGCGGCGATTGTATACCGGATGGCTGCCCGGTTGCGGGATCAAAGAGCTGCCCGGTTGCGGGATCCACAAGGAGATTGTGACGGGCTGCGATATCGATTATGTCCTCGGCATATACGCCTCCGGAGAGGTGGGTGTGGATATCCCCGCCTTTGGGCATTGCATGGAAAAATACCCGAATCTCTTCGGGATTGGAACGGATAGATTCAAAGTAACTGGAGACAGCGACGATATCGTGATCCGATGAGAACGGGTTTGTAAAAAAAGGGATAGTTGTTGAACCGGCGGGAGAACACACGGTAAGGGCAATTATGAACAGGAGGACGAGGAGAGTCTTGCCCGGCTTCATGGACGCACCAATAAAAATCCCTGATAATTTTGTAACATCATCAGTTCCGGATTATTGTTTATTGGTATTCCTCCAGTTATCGGGTTGCTTATATTCAGTACTCACCAAAAAAAAGTTATTTCTTTCTCATCACCAGCACAAGCCCTTCCAGTCCGATCGCCCCGATCGCCGCGAGTGGCAGCATACCTGCCTTCGTGGTTGTCGGCACTGGGGAAGTCGTTGGTGCCGTTGTTGGCACCGGGGTCAGCGCTTCATCCGGTCGTGTCGTCGTTGCCGTACGGAGATTAGTCTGCGCCGCGCTGATTGGTGGCACGACCTTGACTACGTAAACAGAGATCGCCTGGGGTCCGGTCATACCCTCCTTGCCCGGGCAGGTTGTGGATAATGCCTGTCCTTTGACAAACGTAACTGTCACGCTCGAACCATCGTTTCTTGCATTATAGGTGAACGATTCACCGGGCTTGAGTTCTTTTGCAAAAACTGCCTTTCCCTCGCTCTTTACAATCACGTTTGCCGCAGTGGCTGTGCAGGTGGTGCCCGTGCATGCCGAACAGTTCGGCAGGGTTGTTGCGTCCAGCGCGTAATTGCCTATGAGCGGGACCTGGTTCGTGCGTATATCCCCAACAATATCAGTCACGAGCTCCTCGTTTGGTCGTGAGCCGAACAACTTTGCAAGCGTGATCCATGTCTCACCTGCACCGCCGATGCTGGTCGCAACGACCGTATCTCCGGCTTTAAAGAGTGCAAATGCCGCTGCATCCGGTACCGTGCCCGTGAGTGCTGAGTTGGTCATCGGCGTATAAGAGCAGACCGGTGAGCCGGTCGCCGGGTAATTGCATCCGTACTGGAGCGGGTAACTCACGGTCAGGGTGTTCTTGGGCGGGTTGACCGTCGCCACCGGTCCTTTGACCGTGACTTCCAGCATAACCGCGCCCACCGGTACACATATGCAGCACAGGAACAGCACTGCAATAAGGGTAAAAAGACCTGTTTTTTTCATGATCAGGGATCCTCCATTCACAATAATACGACCATCGATGCAATGGAATAAAAAGGCACCCTACCTGAATCTTGATGACATCAAAAGGACAACCATGTACCCATGAAGGTCACCTTTCTTGGCACCAACGGCTGGTACGATACCGATACCGGCAACACGTGCTCTGTACTTGTCCAGTCAGTGGACTACGACATAATTTTTGATGCGGGCAACGGCATCGCAAAGGCAGACCGCTACATCACCCAGGATAAACCTGTCTACCTCTTTATCAGCCATTTCCATCTCGATCATATTGCCGGGCTGCATACGCTTGCCAAATTCAGGTTCAAAAAGAGCCTGACCATCTGCGGACACCCGGGCATTACCGCAGCACTCGCGGACATCGTCCGCGAACCGTATACCATACCGTTTGAAAATCTCCCCTACGCAGTCACAATCACCGAACTTGCAGAAGGAAGGCATACACTCCCGTTTGCCGTTGTGTGCCTCCCGCTCGTCCATTCGGTGCCCTGCTTCGGGTACCGGCTCGAACTTGACGGGAAGGTGATCACGTACTGTACAGATACCGGGGTGTGTGACAACGCGATTGCGCTGGCACGCGATGCCGATCTCCTGATTACCGAATGCGGCTTGAAGCCCGGGGAAACCAGCCCTGACTGGCCACATTTAAATCCCGAAGATGCGATTTTTATCGCCAAAAAAGCCCGTGCGAAACGTCTTGCCCTGATGCACTTTGGCGCAGACGTGTACAGGACGCTTGACGATCGGCGCGAAGTGCAGAAAAACTTTTCCCGGTCATTTCCCGGGCTTGTCGTCACGTTTGATGACATGACACTTGAGATTTAAAAAAGAGGGAATGCCCCGGTATTACCAACCCCGCATACGTTAGAGGATTTCGAAAAACCCCTGCATTCCAGAATTTTGTGTCATTTTCACCGTCGTGAGCGTTTTAGTCATTTCTTCATTAATGCCAGTTATTCGAAATCCTCGTTATTTATTTGAGTTTTTTTAACACCCACGCCATATTGGCGCCCAGTGTCTTCATCGTGGCGAGCCCTTCTTCATCCTTTTCTACATCCCCCGGTGCAAGCCCGATACCCATATTCCAGTACAACGACCCCGGTACAATCATCTGGTTGATGAAGAAGAAATGGTTCATCGTATCGAACGCATGGATGGCGCCACCCCTGCGCACTGCAACAACCGCAGCGCCTACCTTGCGCCGGAACAGGTCGTCGTTCGCCCGGGCTACAAACCCCGCCCGTTCAATGAGGGCTTTTGTGCTCGCCGAGATATCGGCATAGTACGTCGGAGAGGCGAGGATGATCCCGTCAGCCTCGGTCATCTTTTCTATGCACTCGTTCACAATATCGCCCTTGATCGCGCATTGCCTGTCCTTCTTCTCAAAACATTTCCCGCAGGCGATACAGCCGGGGACTTTCTTTCCCGCAAGCTGCACGAGCTCGGTCTCTATCTTTGCTTTTTTGAGTTCCTTGAACACTTCCCTGACAAGGATAGCCGTGTTGCCATCCTTTCGGGCACTTCCGTTGAATGCGACAACTTTCATGAGATTCACCTGTTACCGTTCCGGTACCCGGGACAGTAACCCTCCGGGATACCTGGTTACTATCCGTTTGTTACGTTACGGGATAAATATCAATTGGGAAGGCGCCCGGTATTTCGGCGAAGCACCAGAGTTCAGATTTTTTGTTTTTCAGGCACAATCTTAAGTCCCCACGCGCCAAAGAATCAAGCGATATGAATTCCCGTATTCAGTTTTCCGATCTTCACCTCTCGCGTGAAATCGAAAAAGCCATCGAAGCAATGGGCTTTGAAGAGCCCACCCCGATCCAGGCACTCGTCATTCCGGTCATCCAGGCAGGGCATGACGTGACTGCCCAGGCGCAGACCGGCACTGGTAAGACATCCGCATTCGGTATTCCCGTGATTGAGAGCATTGATCCGTCGCAGAGGGTCGTCCAGGCAATCGTTCTCTGCCCGACCCGTGAACTTGCCATCCAGATCGCGGAGGAAATCTCACAACTCCTCCAGTTTCTCCCGAAGATCACGGTTCTCCCGGTCTACGGTGGGCAACCAATCGAACGCCAGCTGAGGGCGCTCGCTTCTGGAGTCCACATCGTGATCGGCACACCGGGCAGGGTGATGGACCACTTAAAGCGCCGCACACTCTCGCTCGATCACGTGACAAAGGTGGTGCTCGATGAAGGCGACCAGATGCTTGATATGGGCTTCCGGGATGATATCGAGCTCATCTTAAAAAAGACCCCACAAAAACGGCAGACCATGCTCTTCTCTGCGACGATGCCACAACCGATCATAGAGATCTCAAAACGGTTCCAGAACAAGCCTGAATTCGTGCGGGTGCAGTACCAGGAACTGGTTGTCCCCCAGATCGCTCAGACGTACATCGAGGTCAAGGACAGGGATAAGCTCGAAGCGCTCTGCCGGCTGATCGATATCTCTGACCCGCAGCTTGCACTCGTCTTCTGTAATACAAAAAGGGGCGCCGAAGATCTTGCCGGGAAGGTCAGGGCGCGGGGGTACCGTGCAGAGGAACTCCACGGGGACATGAAACAGTCGCAGCGCGACCGGGTGATGGGTGGGTTCCGGAAGGGGTCCATCGATATTTTAATCGCGACCGATGTGGCAGCGCGGGGTATCGACGTCGAAGATATAGACATGGTCATCAACTACGATGTGCCGCAGGATGTAGAGTATTACGTTCACCGTATCGGGCGGACGGGACGGGCAGGAAAGAGCGGCAAGGCGGTGACATTGGTTGCACCCCGGGATTTCACCAAGCTCCGTGAGATCCAGAAGTATGCAAAAGTTCAGATCCCCCGCCAGCCGATACCCACGGCAAACGACGTTGTGGAGACAAAGACAAAAACCATGCTCGAACAGGTGCGTGAGATAATCCAGAAAGGCGGGATCGAGTCGTATGTCCGTATAGTCGAGCACGAGACCGAAGGGGATCTCACAACGCTGGATATTGCTGCTGCACTCTTAAAGATGCAGATGGAACAGCCGGGCGCCGAACCCAAAAAAGAGCGTGAAGTCTTTGATTTCGGGGACACGGGTGGAGAGCAGGGTATGGTCCGGTTCTTTATCGGTCTTGGGCGGGACCATAATGTCGCACCAAAGGACATCGTCGGGGCGATTGCCGGAGAGACCGGGATTGCAGGTAAATCCATTGGTGCGATCCGGATCCTTGACACCTACTCCTTTGTCGAGGTGCCCCGGGACTGTGCGGCAGAAGTGTATACGATCATGAAGGAGAGGACGATCCGTGGGCAGCCGACCGGTATCGAACCGGCACAGGGACGGCGGGACTAACACCCCAAAAAACCCTCTTCCTTCCTTGTTTTGGGCATTTGATTTTGTATTTTTTCACGATCTTTTAGAATGCCGTCTGAAAAGGTCCCCAGTCCACCAGTTCCCAATCATTGCCGTGCGATAATCCCCATCCGTATTGCAGAATCCCATCAATCCTGAGTGAAGGAGTGCACACGCTGCGCTCCCGGGAAGTGAAGGCACCGGATCCTGTTTGTTATCGTCACTGCCGCGTTCGTGGTTTCAACCGGTCAGACCATTGTCCCCATCTCATTTCCGGAATCCTATAATTACCGCACGAGCTGCGATATGCCACCTTACGATAGTAGCTTTACCGGTGACCGGAAGTGAATACAAACAAAACTCTGGCATCCGATCCGGCAACACCCATCATCTCAGGAGCCCGTAATCCTCATAAGCCTCAAATATGTTCCGGTGAAATCAATTGTATGAATATCAAGCTCATTTTCGGAAGCGTCATTTTCGTGATGCTCCTCCTGTTTGCCGCCGGTTGCACGCAACCCGCGAAACCTGTTGTTACTCCGGTGCCGACCGAAATACCGACCACACTTCCGCTAACGACCATTCCCTCCCCAACAGCTCCACAGGTATCGACCCCGGGACCGACGCAGAAACTTCCGGATGTCTGGGGTGTCGATGTGCAGGTGGCAAGCAATGGCGAAGCGATCAACCCGCAGATCATCACCACGTTCCGCGGGGGTAAGGGTATGAACGTGATCCCGTTAATCGAGATCCAGGTAACCCGTGTCGATGGGACTGTCAAGACCGGGCGGATGACCCAGCCGCTCTTTGTGGGAAAGGAGGTCAGTCTGAAGAGCACGTATAAGCCGGATGCCGCAGCTGAAGCATGGGCACTCAAAGACCGGGCTGAAGTCTGGGCAACTACCCCACAGGGTGACCGGCTCAAGATCTTTGACGCGTATATCCCGTTCCGGACATACAATTAACCTTTTTTTTAAGATTCGTCGTAATTCACGGTGAGAAAATCCCTGTTCGTGGGATATATCACAAACCGCTGATCATTGAGGGCATGCCATTGCCGCGCAGGAAAAGTGGAATGGACTGGTAATGAATTCATACGTAACTGTCAAACGATGTGCATGGCTGGTTGGACTGGTGGCTCTTAAAAAAAAACTGCTGACCCATGCCGGTTCAGAAAAGCCAAAATGAAAGTCGGATTGCCGACTTTCATGTTAACCGCCAATGAGCCGAGGGCATCACAAGAATACGCCATTAAAATGCCGTGAGGTGTTTTCATAAGAAAACTGTGGCGAAGTCAGGAAGATATATAACTTTTCAGGTTCGTCTATCCTCTATGCAAGACGTACGGTTAACTATCAAAAAGCGGGCGTTTCCCAGTCACGGTCGGGTTCGTTTCAATGCCGCGATCCTCTCCGATCTGGGAATAAATGACGGGGAACACGTAGATCTCGTCAATGAAGCCACAAAAAAATCCGTCACTGCTACGGTAATTGCCGACACCATGGTACGCGAAGGGCAGATCCGGGTGAGTGAAGAGGATCTCAAAACGCTTGGTCTTTCAGATAACGATGAAGTTCTTGTCAAGCGAACACCCCCCTTAAAGGAAAAGATCGGGAAGGCAGCCGACGATGCCCACAAATCATTATCAAAGGGGGCAAAAACACTTGACAGTACTGTGAGAAAGACTGCCGGGGATGTAAAGACCGGTGCAGCAAAATCTGCGGACACTGTGAAAAAAGAGACACTAAAAGCATCCGATAAAGTCGGAAAGATTGCCGCAAATACCGCAAAAGAGGTTAAAAAAACGGTAAATAAGGCAACAAAGCCCCACGATGAATTGTAATATGGCTCGCTTGTCTGCAGCACAGAAAAAACCGTAATGTGGTGAAAAAACAATGGCATTTGACCTGGCAATAACCGATACCGTTCTCATGGGAGTCCTTGTGGTAATCGGTATGTTAATTGTGTATTTCATTATCCGTGAGATACGCATCATAAAGACATCCAGCCGCAGCGCTGAACTGGAACTGGAAAAGGATAAACTCAAACTCCTCCAGCAGCATGAAAACTCAAAGGCGTTTATGTTTACCCGGTTTTCCCCGGAACAGACTGCGGAGATCAAATTAGTGGAAGACGAGAACACGAATCTTGAAACAAACATCTACGCAAAGGAAAAATTTGTCGAAACCCGATTAACCCGGCTCGAAAGCCTGGTGAAAACAAGAAAACTGGATAACCTTCTCTCGAAGATCCAGTCAGAAGAGAAGAAAGTGAGGTAAAACCATGTTCCCGGTAATTAACCCAAACGCTGACCAGAACGCAACAGGAGATCATTTCTGGGATCAGTTCTCACATCTCCCAAAGACGATCGAATCCCGTCTCCCGACGTTCGATAAATCTCTTGACACTTATTTTGACCAGAACTTTGCATCCATCATTGAAGAATGGGATCTTTTAACTGACAGTGACCTCTACCACTTGGAAAGCCGGCTTGCACACGTGAGTAATGAGATCAGCGGTCTTTATTCCGGAAAAATGGCAACCGAAGACCGCGCAAAAGCGCTTGATAACGTCATCTCTTCTTTGGAGAAATCGTTATGATCGGCATGAACAATTACCTGAATGCGTATGTAGACCGCCGGATGAAATATATCGTTGACGAATGGGATCTCGCAACAAAGACGGATGTTTCAGATTTCACTGGACGACTGGAAGTTCTCGAACACGCGATCCCCGGATTGAAAGAATTTGATCGATTAGCATCGGACAAGCTCACCGAGCTGGAAACCCGTGCCAGTAAACTTAAAGGGAGGGTCTGAAATGGACATACTGGAATTTATCATCATCGTCATCATCCTCTGTGCGATCATTTATTTGATCTATTATTTCATACGGGGCGCTAAAGGCGATATCTCGCTCGCCCGTCCGGTTGAGAGCCGGGTGGACGAGTACCTTGACCGCAGGTTCCAGAGCATGGTTGAAGAGTGGCAGCTGGTTTCCCAGCCAAAACTCCAGCAGTTTAAAGAACAGCGATACAAGGAACTCGAACAGGACGAAGCACGTCTCGCCGAATTAATGAAGTACGAATCCGAGATGCAGGCAACACTGGTAAACCTGGAGACCCGGCTTGACACCGTGGAAAAAGAACTGGCTCACAAAGGAAGCGCCAAAAAGTAAAGAGGCAGCTGACCAGTTCCGTCAGTTAAAAAAAGAGATTATGGTGATGCGAACGCAGGGGGACTCTCCCTTAAAGGACCCCCACAGTTTCGCCCAGTACATGTGCGATCTCTGCAACACGCCTCACCCGGTCTCCGAGCTCCGCCAGTGCGTTTTCTGTGGGCGTTGGGCGTGCGATACCTGCTGGAAGGATGAGTATTACACCTGTAAATCCTGCGCCGGGATCATTAAAATTCGCACGATGATGGGTAAAGAATAACTCCCCATAACTCGTTTTCCCTGCAGATGCAAGAGCATTACTGCCCTTCTCCAAGATGCTGCGAGAGACCGGAATGAAGCGGCATGATCCGGGAGGTGCCGGGCCCCATACGCCTATGGCAGCATTCTCCAACTATGCCGGCAGATCACTTTTCCATTTGCCCGCTGACCTTCACAGCCGTGATCGTCACCTGCCCTGCGAACCCATCCTTACCCGCGGTCCTGTCAACCATTCGTCATTTTTTTGATATCGATGAGAGCCAGGCACGGGGTCCTTCAGCCCGCGTGCGGCTCTCGAAGATCGCCGGTCTGATGTAATTGATGGACCACTCATCCCGGAAGCTATCCTGTATCTCTCTCTTTGTTATCCTCCTCGGACCGTATCCAACAGGCTCCAGTTCGGAAAAGCAGAGCATGAAGTATTTCCCGGCTGGAGACAGGATGGCTGCAAGGTTATTGACAAAGACCGTGCGGTCTTCATCGGACAGGGTATGGAAGAGCCCTGAATCAGTGGCGGTATCGAACTTCCTGTTGAGCCTCCCGAGGTCCAGTGCGTTCAGGACAAGAAAATGCACCTGGAGTCCTCTTCCGGCAGCCTTCTCCCTTGCCTTCTGGATCGCCATGGGAGCGGAGTCGATCCCCCACACTTCATACCCTTCACCTGCAAAGAAGAGGGCGTGCTCCCCGGTTCCACATCCTATGTCCAGGACAGATCCGGTTATCTCTCCCCTCCGGACCAGCTCAATGAACTCCTTCTGGGGCCTGCCGATGTCCCAGGGAGGTGTGCCCGTGTTGTATGCAGAGTCAAAGAAATCCATACCTCACCATAGCTTCTGGTGTGGGATTGTTGACAATATAACAAACACTGTTTATCACTTGTTTTGCATGAGGAAAAAAGTACAATTACTCAATGCATTTTTTGATATTAAAAAAGATGGGGTGATTACGTGCCTGTAAGGAATATCGATCTTACTGGTTTGTTTCCCTGCGCGTTATTACCTCCATGTGAGTAATGAAAATGCAGATTGACCGCTTGCCGGGTAGTGTGAAATCCGGCATGCCTTAAAACATGCTCTGTTTCGTTTCGCTGCATAGTTTCACCCATAAGATCGTTCGGATGCTCACAGAACGCAATGGTGAAGGCTCTTCATTCGTGCTCTTTATGAAAAAGAGTGGAGAATGTGACCATCCCCAAAAATAGTTGTGGGGATTTTCCCCCTGCATCTTCTTATTTTACCATCACGTCCACTTGCCGACTACAGGTGTATCGGTTGATAAACCATACACTATCGCGTCAGCTCCGTTGCGATAGAACACCCCGCCACGGAACACGCCTACTTCAGATAGACCATCCCCATTCCAGTCACCGACTACCGGTGTGTCAGTTGATATGCCATACACTATCGCGTCAGCACCGTTACGATAGAATACACCGTCGCGGTACACGCCGACATCGGAAATGCCATCTCCGTTCCAGTCTCCGACAACTGGCGTGTCAGTTGAGAGACCATACTCAACCGCGTCAGCACCATTGCGATAGAACACACCTCCGCGGAACACACCTACCTCAGATATGTGATCTCCGTTCCAGTCGCCGACTACCGGTGTGTCAGTTGAGAGACCATACTCAACCGCGTCCGCTCCGTTGCGATAGAACACTCCCCCGCGATACACGCCGACATCAGAAATGCCATCTCCGTTCCAGTCGCCGACTACAGGGCTGTCACCCGCAAGCCCATAAGCAAATGCGGTAGCATCCTTGAGATAGAACACACCGTCTCGGAAGATACCCACAGCTGCCGTGGTAGGTGGTGTGGATCGGTAATTAATGGTGTTCTGATAAATAGATTCGGTCGCATTTTCTGAATACCCTACAGTTCTCCAAGTGTCCCAAAAACTTCTGAAAGTAAATTGGGGATTTTGTTTGAGTACAGTATCCGTATATGAGAGTGGGTACTGATATACATCTGTACCATCTTCCCCGGAATCAAACATATCCCAAAGTGCACCGGCAACACGTCCTTCAACGCCATCACCATTATTCCAGTAGGGGGTTCCCCATGTGGGAGTTTCGAGATTTTCATAGTCCCCGCTCGCCCATGTGTATACCGGATTGCCATTTGCAGCTAATGGAAGAAAATCCGCCCAACCCTCTGTATAGGCACACTGAGTATTGTAACTCGTCGAAATAGAGTGATTACTGGGGCAGGTATTTGTCCAACTGCCTTTTTTTGTCCACATGTAATTATGACCGAATTCATGAATTGGAGTATCAGCTGATTTATAAGCTTCACCCACGAGATGAATTTGACCACCCGCATGGTAATGATTACCATCGGTACTCGTTGGATTCCAGAGAATGGTGGATGGACCAGTATCCCACCCCAAACGACCACCACCTCTGGCCAGATCTTGAAATAACATGAACGCATGTCCACTATTACTTCCTGCAGCTGTACTCCATGACCCAATATCTTGAGTAGGCCATCCGTACCATGTTCCAGTAGGCGTTGATGCAAATGGCCCAATTTCAACACTCCAGACATCTGTTAAACCGGATAATGTACTCCCACGTGATACCACTCGGTATTCATATATATGGAGCTCACTACTCTCACCCCGCATATATGCATAGACCACTACGTAAAATGAATTAGGAAAAACATCGTGACTATACCGCAAGTTGCAAGCTACACTAAATTCGCCATTGCGTTCAGCATGTACCGAACCCAAATTTGTACCTGTTGTAGAGTCAAAAATATAGACAGCTGCATAACTCAGAGGAACTAGCGTATTTTCAGTGTCCCTGTAATCGGGATCTACCCCCCCAACTTTTGTATAATACGAAAGTTTCCCAGTGATAAAGTAATAACAATCAGCTGTAACATCAGTGCAGGATTCCGACTGCCCCGTATAATTCGACATTTTCCCAGTGACGGTATAATAACCAGCAGTATTGTTATTTGGACTATTTTTCTGTGAATAAACAAAATTTGGTTCGGCAGATTTTACATTAATATCAACAGGAAACTCATCCGGATTTATCCCCGGTGTGGATACAATATTCAAATATTTGGGAGGAGTTGTGATCCTACTTTCACGAGGTTCTTCTGATACAAGTTGTGCCTGTTCTGCATACGTGTTCGATTCGTAGGTTGTTATTTGTGAACTTTCTTCCCCAATTGTAAGATAGAGAACATCCATATCACCCCATGAATTTTCCTGATCGATTATCTTATGTGCTACTGCGGTAATTTTAAAATTTCCCGGTTTGAAAAATTTAATTATCGTTTCGAACGATTCTGGCGCATTTGCCTGCAAATCAATATTTTTCTCTAATGATCCCCTAACCAGTTCAACATCTGGGGGCAGAGTGATTTTTACGATCGTACCGGGAGCATTAAAAATACTGTTAACTTCGACTCGGAGGATATTTTCTTCATTGACAAGCGGAATTTTCGATTGTGTTAATTTTAATGTTATGGGTGTGCTGGACTCAGAAGTTGTCACATTATTAAAAGGAGATTTTGTTTCAGATATTACAGGCTGTGCTTTTTCAGAACCAAGATCTGGATTATATGTAGTTATATTAGACTGTAAATCGCCGATAGTAAGATAGAATACACCCATGTCCCCCCATGAATTATCTTGGTCTACCTTTTTATTAGCCAGTGCAGTGAGCTGGTAATTACCACTCTGTTTAAATTTTATTACTGTATCAAAAGATTCGGGTTGATTCGCTTTTAAATCAAGAGTCTTATTTATCGATCCCCTCACCAGTTCAACATTCTGGGGCAAGTCAATTTTTACACTTGTTCCCTGAGCGTCAAAAATACTGTTTACTTCAACACGAAGACCTGTTTCTTCATTCACCACCGGAATTTTTGACATCGAGAATTTAAGTGTGATTGGTGTATTGGTATTCTTACTTTTTTCACTTTGAATAAAGGTAGCCACTGGGGGCGGGGTTGGTACCGCAGTGGTTGTGATTGCTGCCGTAGGTGTGGCTGTTATCTGTGAGGTTGTAACAGTGGATCCAGTATTTGTGCATCCACTCATTATCACTGCTACAATGATCAGAGCAGCCAAAATACTAATTTTAAAACAGGTTTTCATAATTTTTACATCATTTTAATAACTCGCTATTAGTTGGGTAGTGCCTCCTTAATTAGTTGATATTTTAAAAATCTTTTTTGAAAATAATTCATGTACTGACCAGATGTGATCAATAATCCCAGCAGCGAGTGCCGGAGATCGTTTAACCCGTACACCACTT
>Ga0247841_10002574_pt1 | contig 35804 bp, 34 predicted proteins | sample LaCruzMarch2015__2_FD_192410 | JGI IMG/M metagenome (GOLD analysis project Ga0247841, IMG submission 192410) | Freshwater microbial communities from meromictic Lake La Cruz, Castile-La Mancha, Spain - LaCruzMarch2015_18m | ecosystem: Environmental > Aquatic > Freshwater > Lake | place: Spain... | reverse complement strand
AGTGAAAATAACAACTGTTATAATTATTTTGTGCGGAGAGATGCTAGAGTGGTTGAATAGGTACGCTTGGAAAGCGTATGTGCGGGCAACCGTACCGCAGGTTCGAACCCTGTTCTCTCCGCCAAAAATATTGAAGTAGGAAGAATGGGGGATTAGATCGATATGATTGAAGAAATTAAAAAAGTTCTAGGAGATTATGACGGATTGTGGAAGGAAAAAAATGGCGTTTGGGAATTTTCATCGATTATTGCTGGACGAAAGGCTTTTCTTTCGACTAAAAAACTAACTTATTCAGCAAAAATGAAAATTGATGACGATGCGAAAACAGTTGCTTTTTCAGAAATGCTAGTTGAAGCTGGGTCAGGATTCACATCTGGTGGAGGTGGATTCGATGATGGGATGTCAACTGGTTTTGGTTTCAAAACCGAATCGTATAACACTATGAGTGGTGCGCGCGAAGGCAATATTCAGGAACAATCTGATTTATTTGGTAAAAAGTTTGAATACAAATTTGATTACAAAGAAATTAGGTCTAAAGTTGAAGAAACCGTCAAGACAGTAGGTTTCGAATTTAAATACCAAATTTTTCCAGTTAAATAATTGTCATTTTCTTGATAGAGATAGTACACTAAAAAGATGCAAAATGACGTATATCAAAAATCACTAGAATTACACAAAAGAAACCACGGTAAGATTGAAACTGTCAGCAAAGTAAAGCTTAATTCAAAAGAGGTTTTATCATTGGCGTACACTCCTGGTGTGGCAGAAGTTTCTAGAGAAATTTCTCGTGATCCATCATTAGCTCGAGAATATACGCTAAAAAGAAATACTATAGCCATTGTTACTGATGGCTCAGCTATCCTTGGTCTAGGCAATCTAGGTCCGTTGGCTGCTATCCCAGTGATGGAAGGTAAAGCAGCAATATTTAAGGAATTTGCAGGTGTGGATGCATTCCCAATATGCCTAGACACCCAAGATACCGAAGAAATTATTAAAGCTGTCAAACAAATTGCACCAGTCTTTGGTGGTATAAATCTGGAAGATATCTCTGCGCCTAGGTGCTTTGAAATAGAATCTCGTTTGCGCAACGAATTATCAATACCAGTTATGCACGATGATCAGTGGGGTGCTGCCACAGTAATTTTGGCGGGACTAATTAATGCGTTAAAGCTGACTAGTCAGAAAAAAGAAGATGTGAGAATTGTAATTAGTGGAGTCGGAGCTGCTGGTGTAGCTACGGCTCGTTTGTTGTTGATATATGGCATAAAAAATATTGATTATTGTGATAGTCAGGGCGTTATTCATTCCGGAAGGACGGATTTGACTCCCGAAAAGAAAGAATTGCTGGAAGGTAGCAGTGCAGAATCACATGCGGGCATGTTAGAGGACGTTATAAAAAACGCGAATATATTCATTGGTTTGTCCAAACCAGGTTTGTTAACTCAAGATATGGTTCGTTCTATGGCAGAAAAACCGATTATATTTGCACTTTCTAATCCTACTCCAGAAATAATGCCAGATGAGGCAATGGCAGCTGGTGCTTTTGTTGTAGCCACTGGCCGAAGTGATTTTCCTAACCAGGCTAATAATTCGCTTGTTTTTCCTGGAGCTTTCAAAGGAATATTAGAAGCAAATATCCCTCAATTCAAGATAGAAATGTTCAGTGATATTGCCCAGGCGCTCGCAGAATCTGTCGTTGACTTGTCGCCTCAAAAAATTCTTCCCTCGATGTTTGAAGGCAGGGTAGTAACTATTGTTTCTGAAAAAATAAAAGATATAGGTAGCGTAGAATAAACAACATACCCCGCTAAATATAGCGGGGTATGTTTTTGCGTGTTACAATGAAATTCCATGGGGGTCTTGAGGACACATGGATAAAAAACAAAAATATATATTTGTAACTGGGGGTGTACTCTCGGGTGTAGGAAAAGGCATAACCGCAGCAAGCATTGGTGCTGTATTACAAGCGAAGGGTGCCAAAATTTCGGTTCAAAAGTGTGATCCGTATCTGAATGTAGATGCGGGTCTTTTAAATCCAGGAGAACACGGTGAATGTTTTGTAACAAAGGATGGAGCCGAAACTGATCTTGATTTGGGACATTATGAACGATTTTTAGATATTGAACTTACACAAAAGAGTGCTACATTGTCTGGTCGACTGTTGTCTGAACTAATTGCAGATGAACGAGCAGGTAAATTTGGTGGCAAGACTGTTCAACTAGTCCCGCATTTAACTCAATCAATTCAGCGTGCCATTTTGCAAGCTGTTGATAATAGCGACATTCATATTGTTGAAATTGGTGGCACGGTAGGCGATTATGAAGGTCTCAGTTACATTGAAGCAATTCGTGAATTTGCTCAAAAAGTTGGTCGGAATAATTGTTTATTTATACATGTTGTATATGTACCATTTATTGGTACTAGTAAAGAATTCAAAACCAAGCCAGCTCAAAATGCGTTGAATGATTTACGTGGATTCGGTATTGTGGCAGATATAGTAGTGGTTCGAACCGATGATCCAGCACCAATTAGTGTAGTAAAGAAAATTAGCTTGTTTAGCGGTGTTGCGGAAGAAAATGTGTTGCTAATGCCAAATGCCGACACTGTATACCGCGTTCCAATAATCCTTGGTAAAAGTGAAATAAACACCTTGTTGTCTATTTTTTCGGGTCTACATAATGAGCCAGATTTATCAGCTTGGGAGGCTATCATTCGACATCAAATGAGTAAACCGAAGCGTAAAGTTACAGTGGGTCTTGTGGCAAAATATATGGATAACGAAGACACTTATATATCCGTGCTTGAAGCTTTAAAGGCAGCAGCATGGCATGAGAAGGTAGGTTTAAATATACGTTGGATTAATGCCGAAACTGCAAATAAAAAAGATTTTCAACAAGTTGATTCTCTTTTGGTCCCCGGTGGTTTTGGCGTTCGTGGTATTGAAGGCAAGATTGCTGCGGCACGCTATGCATTAGACAACAATGTCCCTTATTTAGGTATTTGTTTGGGTTTACAGGTTGCAGTTATTGCTAGTGCGCGCAAAGCTGGCTTAAAAGATGCTAATAGTACCGAATTTGCGCCTGATACTAAGCATGATGTTGTGTATATTATGGACGGTCAGGCCGGTAAAGAATCAACCGGTGGAACTTTGCGGCTAGGTGACTGCCCAGCCAAACTAATGAAAGGGTCAATGACCACAAATCTTTATAAATCTACTGATATTATCGAGCGTCATCGACATCGCTATGAAGTAAATCAAAAATTCTTGCCTGAAATCAAAAAAGGTGGTCTAGTGGTTAGTGGTATGTCGCCAGATGGTAAATTGGTCGAATTTGTTGAAGCACCAGGTCATAAATTTTTCGTTACTACTCAGGCACATCCCGAATTTCGTTCACGTCCAACTCGACCACATCCGTTATTCACAGGTTTGATAAAGGCAAGCCTAGTTAGATAGATTTTGCTATACTGAAGAGTAATGAATACTGCAGCTTCAGTTATACAAAAAATAATTAAACAACTATTTAATATCGATCAGGTTGTTCAGTTGAGTCGTCCGGATTCTGGATTTGGTGACTTTGCAACGAACGTGGCAATGCAAATAGCTAAACCGCTAGGTAAAAAACCCAGTGAGATTGCTGAAGAATTAGTTGGAAAACTTCGAGAGGCAGGTGATTTTTCAGAAGTTTCTATTGCTGGTCCTGGTTTTATTAATTTACGCGTTAAAGATAGTAATTTAACGACGGAACTTAAAGAAATTATTAGTAACTCTGCTACTTATGGTAAATCTAAGTTGTATGAAAATAAAGTCGTCGTAACTGAATATTCCGACCCAAATCCATTCAAGGTCTTACATGTTGGGCATTTTTATACTAGCGTGGTTGGTGATGCCATATCAAATTTAATTGAACATGCTGGTGGTCAGGTGCATCGTGTTAATTTTGGTGGCGATGTGGGGCTTCATGTTGGTAAAACAATGTGGGCGATTATTCGCAAACTCGGTGGTGAAAATCATAAGAAACTGCTAGAAATCGATGAAAAAGATCGTTCAGAATGGATGGCAAATTGCTATGTCGAAGGAACGTGTGCTTACGAAGATGATGCAAAAGCAAAAGCTGAAATTATTGCACTGAATAAAAAAGTGTATCAATTTCACATTGATAAAGATCATGAATCGGCAATTGCACAAATATATTGGACATGCCGTGAATGGAGTTATGATTATTTCAATGCATTTTACAAAAAAATTGGCACAAAATTCGAAAAATATTATCCAGAAAGCGAGACTGCACCAATCGGTCTAGCCACGGTAATTGAACAAAAAGGCAAAGGTGTGTACAAAGAGAGTAATGGTGCCGTTATTTTTGAAGGCGAACCTTATGGTTTGCATACTCGTGTGTTTGTTAATACAGAGGGTTTACCAACCTATGAGGCTAAAGACGTTGGGCTCAGTATCAAAAAATGGGATGATTATCATTTTGACGAGTCAATTATTATTACTGGTAATGATATCAACGAATATATGAAAGTTGTCTTGAAGAGTATCGAACAGTTCAAACCAGAACTTGCTCGTCGTACTAAACATATTACGCATGGCAATATTAAATTAGCTGGTGGTGTCAAAATGAGCAGTCGAAAAGGTAATTTTATCCGAGCAGTTGATGTGCTTGATATGACGGCCGACGAGAATGAAATCGTGCAAGGTAATCGTAACGAAGCTCCAATTTTAGGTGCAATAAAATATGCATTTCTAAAGTTCCGTATTGGCGCTGATAGTGTTTTTGAGCCAAAAGAGTCGGTAAACCTACAGGGTAATAGTGGTCCATATCTGCAATACGCGCTTGCTAGAGCGGTGTCTATTATACAAAAATTAGGTTCCAATAAAACAGAGGTTAAGTTGTCATCAAATGACTATTCTCAATATGAAAGGGCTTTACTATTCAAATTTACTGAATATCCAAGTGTGATTGAACAGGCAACGATAGAACTTGCTCCACATCAATTATGCACTTATTTGTATGAACTGGCTCAAACATTTAATCGTTTTTACGAAAATAGCAAAGTAGTTGGTGACGTGAGAGAACAGATACGATTGCATTTGATCATGGCTTATGTGACGATACTTCGAAACGGACTGACAATATTAGGAATTCCAACACCAGACAGGATGTAAATATGACAAAAAAACGCGTAAATATTAATCCAATTTCTATTACTAATACTGGTAAGTCACAAATAAAGTCATTTCTGGATTTTATTCGGACTCAGGGTGTTGTTGGCTTGGCGGTCGGTCTAGTTTTAGGAGGTGCAGTTGGTGTTCTAGTAAGATCTTTGGTTGATAATATTGTTATGCCACCGCTTGGTTTATTGCTAGGATCAGCCGAGGGGCTAAAAGGTCTTGCTTGGACATTAGGTAAAACTAATAGCGGTGATCCAGCGGTTTTGCATTACGGGATATTTTTGAATGATTTTATTAATTTCGCTGTTATTGCACTAGTAATTTATCTAATACTTCGTTTACTTAGAGTCGAACAATTTAGTAAGAAGAATTGATTATGGATAAAAAACTTGCCAATTTACGCCCAAACCGCATTTTGTGGCTTGATCTCGAAATGACAGGTTTGTCACCAGTTGAAGATTTAATCTTAGAAGTTGCGGCAATTGTAACTGATTGGAATTTCAAAGAGATTGCAACATATCAAGGTATAGTAAAAAACAAAATTTCGATATTAAAAAAACAATTAGACATTAACTCCCTGTTTTGGGACGCCAATTCTGATTCCAAAGACGCGTTATTAAAACAGAATCAAAACGGTAAACCATTGCTAAAAATTGAAGATGAATTATTAACTTTCGTAAAGAAATATTTCAAGGCTAATATACCAATTTTGCTCTGCGGTAATTCAATCCATTGTGATAGACGTTTTATTATGACTAAATGGCCGAGGTTTGATGCTAAATTACATTATCGAATGCTAGATGTTAGTGCTTGGAAGGTTGTGTTCGAAGGCAAATTCAAGAAAAAGTTTGCTAAACCTGATAATCACCGAGCGCTAGATGATATTCGTGGTAGTATGATGGAACTACAATATTATCTGTCACAACTTAAGTAATGTAGAATAAAATTATGAAACACAAAGAAATTCATGATTATTTGCTCAGTTTTCCAAACGCATGGCTAGATTTTCCGTTTGGGGAAGATGTATCGGTTTATAAAACCTGCCCGTCCTGCCTGGCCTTCTTGTCAGAAAGACAGGGGGCTCGGACAGACAGGCGGGTCGGGCATTCTGAAAATGGCAATGATAAGATGTTTGCATTGATAGCAGAGAATAGCGATCCACTTCGTCTAAGTTTAAAATGTGATCCAATTTTGGCCGAAAAACTTCGCGAACTATACGAAACAGTTTTGCCTGGGGAACATCTGAACAAAAAACATTGGAACACAATAATTTGTACAGGCCAAATTCCAGATGACGACTTAAAAGGTTTAATCACGTTAAGTTACAATTTAGTAAAAGATGAAAAGTCGGACGTCTAACTGTTAGCTGCATCAAAGTTAGCAAACTGTTTTTGCGTTGGCTCTAAATTATTCTCGGCACTTTCTAGAAAACTTTTGAGTTCTTTATTGCCAGTATCACTAGAAATTTGGTGCATAAGAGTCAAAATAGTGTCTAGTTGATATGACATTTCGCGGGCATAAGTGCGGTCGTAAACAGCATTAAGTCGAGCGTCTTCTAGGGTAGCTAACATTTTTTCGCTAGACTCGGCAGATGTCGCATTCTTACTGAGTTTTTTGATGTTAGTGTTAATCTTAGTAAGTATAGGTTCGATATCACGGATGGTATTGGTCAAATAAATTTTTAGTTCACTATTAATTGCGCGTAATTGTGTACTTTTTATCTTTGAAGTCGCTCCATCTGTAATACTCTCTGTGGCTATAAGGCGAGCTGCAAGTTTCTCAGTTGATCTCGTGCCTCCTAGCAACAAACTACCTATAACTATGATCACTAAAATGACAATAGCTCCCAGAATAGCAATTAGAATTTTTTGTTTATGCAAAAAACCAGCTTTTCGAGGAGCTTGTGGGGCAATCTGATTGAGATAGTCGGGTGGTGGCAATGGTTTTTCGTCATTTGGATACATACTGCTGTTAATTTAAGCATAATCATCTAAAATATCAAAATAACGCATTAAACGCCGTCCTATTATCCTGTATGCTTTGAGTTATATCTTAACAGAGGTATAATGATGATATGCAAGATGCCAAAGAGGAAGTGCGAGCTCGTCTAAACATTGAAGACGTTATTGGTGAATACGTTCAACTCAAACGTGCAGGACGTAATTTTAAAGGTCTTAGTCCATTTACGGCTGAAAAAACACCTAGTTTTTATGTTAGTCCTGATAAACATATTTGGCACGATTTTTCATCAAACAAGGGTGGCGATGTATTCACTTTTGTTATGGAAGTTGAAGGAATTGATTTTCGTGCTAGTCTAGAACATTTAGCTCGCAAGGCTGGTGTTGATCTATCTATGTACGACACAAAAGGTAGTCAAGAAATTGCTCAGCGCAAAAAACGATTATTATTAGCGCATGATTTAGCTGCAAATTATTACCAGCAGAGCTTAGTAAAAAATCAACATGCTATGGAATACGTGTTCAAGAAACGGAGCTTGAGTAAACAAATTGTCCAAGATTTTAGGATTGGTTATGCACCAACTAGTGGTGATGCCTTAGTGCAGTTTTTGACTAAAAAGGGATTTACTACTAATGAATTATCCCAAGCCGGATTAGTCAATCGGTATGGAGGCGATTTGTTTCGCGGTCGTATGATGGTTCCGTTAATGGATAGTACAGGTCAAGTTATTGGATTTACTGGACGCATAATTATAGATGATATAAATGCACCGAAGTATTTAAATACACCACAAACTTTGCTATATGATAAAGGTCGTCATGTTTTTGGTTTGTCTCAAGCAAAAGAGGCGATTCGAGCAGGTGACTTTGCGGTTATTGTCGAAGGCAATCTAGATGTTATTAGTAGTCATCAGGTTGATATTAATCAAGTCGTAGCAACTGCTGGTACAGCTATGACTGAGAATCATTTAAGAGCGCTAGTTCGTCTAAGTAACCATATACGTTTGGCATTTGACGGTGACAGGGCAGGTTTAGCTGCGACTGAGCGAGCTATTCCGATTGCTCAAAATGTCGGAGTTGATTTAAAGATTATAACTTTGCCTAAATCAGCCAAAGACCCTGATGAACTAATAAAACAAGATCCAAAATTATGGCAACAGGCAATTGAAAAAGCAGAGCCGGCTGTTGACTGGATTTTGAAACAATATGCACTGCGTGAAGATCTCAAAACGGCAATTGGCAAACGTCAATTTACTACGGCGGCACTAAATGTAGTGCGTATGTTGCAAGATTCAGTTGAACAAGAACATTACATAGCAAAAATTGCTGAATATAGCGATTCTTCGATTGAAGCGCTAAAGGAAAAGCTTGCGAGTGGAGAAGAACAGGCTCAGAAACTTTATAAAAAAGTAACTCAACAGTCAGAAATTATACAGGACCCTGCTTATTATCAAGATAATTTGTTGGCTGTTGCATTAATTGATGGGGCAACGCACGATTTATTTCGTTCTGCTGACATAGAAACTTTTGTTGGAGAAGAAAGACGAGCTATAGTTAAATATTTATCAGAATACGGTGGCAAACCGATCAAAGACACGCCCGAACAGTTGCAAAATTATGATATCTATGTAAAAATATTGCTATTGAAGGCCGACGCTCGATATGCCGACTGGAACGATCAAGATCGTTACTTTGAAACGGCACGATTGCTCCGCCAAGTTGCCAACGAACACAAGAAAAAACAAAAAGACATATTAACTGAACAGCTGCGTGATGCAGAGGCTTTGGGTGATGATATCAAAGCAAATAAAATCCGCACTGCACTCAATAAACTTATTAAGGAGATACAAAGTGGTCAAAGATAACGATGACGAAGATATTATATTAGATCCAGCCATTATTGATTTGAGTGGTGGTCCACTTAGTAATATTGATGAACCGGCTCCCGAGGAACTCAAAGATGAAGAGGAAGAAGAAGACGATGAAGACACTTTGAACAAAGGACAATATTTTGATGATGCAAGTGATGACAGTGTTCGTCTTTATCTACGCGAAATCGGTAAAATCCCTTTATTAAGTTCCAAAGAAGAATTGGCTTTAGCCCTGCGTGTAGTTGCTGGTGACAAAAAAGCCAAAGATAAAATGGCTGAGGCAAATATGCGTTTAGTCGTTTCAATTGCGAAACGTTATGGTGGTCGCGGACTTGATTTTCTAGATTTGATTCAAGAAGGTAACACTGGGCTATTACGTGCAGTTGAGAAGTTTGACCCAGATAAAGGATTTAAGTTTTCAACCTATGCGACCTGGTGGATTCGTCAAGCTATCACGCGTGCGATTGCCGACCAAGCCCGTACGATTCGTATTCCGGTACACATGGTTGAAACAATCAACAAATTACTGCGTACTCAACGTCGTATGACTCAAGAATTAAACCGCGAACCGACCATCGAAGAATTAGGTGCCGAGCTGGAGATGGAACCGTCAAAAATTGAATATGTTATCAAAATCAAACAAGACATTGCATCAATTGATGCCGGTGTCGGTCGTGACGGTGAAGACGAAGATTCAGTTTTGGGTGATTTTTTGCCGGACGACGAAAGTGCTACTCCCGAGGAATCAGCAACATCACAGTTATTGAAAGAACAAGTTCAATCCGTGCTATCAACGCTCTCTGATCGTGAACAAAAAATAGTTAAAATGCGTTTTGGTCTGGAAAACGGGAAAAGCCATACATTAGAAGAGGTTGGACGTGAATTCGCCGTAACTCGTGAACGTATTCGACAAATTGAGGCTAAAGCACTTGCTAAACTTCGCAAGCATAAAGACGCTAAAAAATTACACGAATATTTGGGCTAATTAATCAATAAATTCAATATCTTCGAGAGCTTTATCTATCTGTTCGTGTAGATATTCCATACTACCATCATTAATGATGTAGTGGTCAGCGATTGCAATTGGGCCACCTTTTTCGAGGTTTTCTATTTCGGTCCAGTCCTTTTGATCGGCTTCAAACTGAGATAAAGGACGAACAGGCCTATTTAACAGACGGTGGTGACGCAAACGTTTAGGGGTTACGATGGCGACGACGTTTAGTCCGCCTGGAAATTCTTGTTTTAGAGCTTTATATTCTGTCCAAGAATACAATCCATCGGCTACGATGTGATATTGACCAGAATTGATTAGGTCGTGAATTTGGGCGATGATGCGTTTGGCAACAAAATCTTTACCTTCGCGGGCACGCAGTTCCTCACGGAATGGTTTTTCGTTTTCTTGCGTATGTTCCAGCCCAGCTTCGGTCATAGCATCCAGCACGATACCACCGAAATAAACTTTTGGGTAACCTTTAGCTATAACATAATCAGTTGCTGTACTTTTCCCAGCGCCGGCCAAACCTACGAAAGCGACGATTTTAATCTTTTTATTACGAATCATGACACTTATTTTAGCAGATTATTGCCTCGAGAGTACGCTATACTAGTAATATGACGAAGCGTTTGGCTGTTATTGACGGTAAATCCGTGTTTTATCGTGGATATTACGCCATGCCCGGTCTTGCTATGGCTGACGGTACGCCAACTGGAGGAGTATATGGTTTTGTGTCGCTTGCAATTGAACTTATCAAAAAACTTGAGCCTGATTATGTGGCTATTGCATGGGACAAAAAAGGAACAAACATTCGTAAACGTCGCCAGATTTATCCCGAATATAAAGCCGGTCGCAAAAAAGCACCTGATGATTTCTATGAACAAATTCCTATTTTGCACGAATTACTTGATGCATTTGGTTGGCCGTTATATGAACTAGATGATTATGAAGCTGACGACATTTTAGGAGCATTTGCCAAAGAAGCGACCGAAAAGGGGATTGAAACTTGCTTACTTACTAGCGATCTTGATGCACTGCAACTAGTCGGCCCAATGACAAAACTATATGCGCTTAAGAATGGTCTATCAAATATCGAAGAGTTCGATATTGAACATTTTGAAAAAAAATATGGTATACATGTTGAGCAATTTTTGGATCTTAAGTCACTTACTGGCGATTCGTCGGATAATTTACCAGGTGTGCCTGGTATTGGTGAAAAAACTGGCGTTCAACTATTACAAGAATTTGGCACCCTTGATAATATTTATAAACATCTAGATGATATTAAACCAACCATTGCCAAAAAACTGGCTGAGGGTAAAGATCTAGCATACATAAGTAAAGAAGTTGGACGAATTTGGATTGAAGCGCCCGTAAAACTTGATTGGAACGTCGCAGATGTTAATGATACTGATCTTGATAAGGTCGGAGCAATACTAAAGCGCCTTGAATTTTCATCATTAATAAAACGTTTGCCAAAACATATGCAGATGAAATACGAGACTAGTGAAATTACTGACTTGCAAACTAAACTCGAATCTCTAACAGAGGTAACTTGGCCCAAAATCTTGAATATTGATGGACCTGTTGTGTTATATGCTGATGGTGATACGGTTTGGTTATCGACTGATAAAAAGACTGTTTCGCACACAAGAATTAACGAATTAGATCGAAGTGTCTGGCGTGTTTTTGAGTTAGCTACCGTTATTAGTTATGATAGTAAGATTTTATATCACCAACTAGCATCTCAAGGAGTTTTTGTCAGATTTGGCGAGCTCCATGATATCCATCAGGCAGCTTTTTTGATTAATCCTCTGCAACGCGATCGGACACTTACTGGGCTTATGGGGTTCGAAGTCGGTGATACCTCACAAGTTGCTATAGCTGCAATTTGGCAAATATATGACCAACAGATAGATAAATTTGAAGCCGAGCCTAAATTTGCACGAATTGCGCGCGAATTTGATTTTCCATTAACCTATATTTTATTTTTGATGGAATATAGAGGTATTAAAATTGATCCTCAAATACTCAAATCGATGAGTAAAAAATTGGGCGATGAACACGCCAAACTTGAACAAGAAATATATTCGATGGTAGGTTATGAATTTAATATCGGTAGCCCAGCTCAGTTATCCCAAGTTTTATTTACCAAATTACAGCTTTCGACCGATGTCATAAAAAGAGGCAAAACTGGTTATAGTACTGGTCAGAAAGAACTAGATAAGTTACGCGGGCAACATCCGATTGTTGAACTAATTGAGCGGACCAGGGAACTTGCCAAACTCAAGAATACTTATGTTGATCCGTTACCTGAACTTGCTGATGAACATGATCGGATACATACGACATTCAATCAAGATGTTGTGAGTACAGGGCGTTTGAGTAGCACTAATCCTAATCTACAAAATATTCCTGTCAGAACAGAGTTGGGACGTCAGATTCGTAAAGCTTTCATAACAGATGGTGACAAAGTTTTTGTCAGTGCTGATTATTCACAATTTGAACTTCGATTAGCCGCAATTTTAGCAGATGATCAAGAGATGATTAATGATTTTAACGGCGATGTTGATATTCACACCAAAACAGCCAGCGATGTATATGGCGTACCAATGGACGATGTTACTAAATTACAGCGTCGTAACGCAAAAGTTATAAACTTCGGCGTGCTATATGGTATGAGTCCTCATGGTCTAAGCGCAGCCACGGGCATGAGTTTTATTGAAGCAAAAAAATTTATTGATCAATATTTTGAATTGCGCGAACCTATCCGTAAATATATCAATAATACGCTTGAACGTGCACGTATCGATGGTTATGTCGAGACTTATTTTGGTCGTCGTCGTCCGACACCAGACGTAATTAGTAGTAATTTCATGGTGAGAGCTGCTGCTGAACGAGCTGCTGCCAATATGCCTATTCAGGGAACAGAGGCAGATCTTATGAAATTAGCTATGATTGAAGTTGATAAAAATCTTGATGGGTTGGGTGAACAAATTTTACAAATACATGATAGTATTTTGGTCGAATGCCCAATCGAGAATGCCGATAAAGTTGCCGAAATACTTCAAACGACAATGGAAAATATTGCTCCCGAATTAAAAATAAAATTAAAAGTTGACATAAGCACTGGGAATAGTTGGGGACAGTTATAATTGACGCGCCGCAGAAAGAATATTATAATATAAGTAATGGCTAATTATAAAACTACTAGAGTTATTCCAATTGCTTTGACCCTTATTCTTATTGCGATTGCTATTGCTGCGCTAGTATCACTTGCGCGCTTTATTTTCTTTTCTGGCGGTACGGGTACGACTACTTCGCAGGCTGATATCAGCAAGGCGGCACTTCTAGATACATTCGCCGATCGAGCGGTTCGTATGACAGTACGTGGTGCAATTGTTGCGGATGAAACTTTTCGTTCATATCAGATTCAGATAACTCCAAATGAACGTAGATTAACGACATATAAAGGTTACCAGAATCAGCCAATTAATAATATTTCTTTGGGTAATAACTTACCAGCTTACGAACAATTTGTATATGCGCTGAATAGAATCAATTTTATGAAAAGTAACGAACTAACAGGTGATAAAAACGATTTGCGTGGAGTATGCGCAACAGGGTTTTTATACGAGTTTCAAATTCTTAAGGCGAATGAATCATTAAAACAACTTTGGACTTCCTCTTGTTCAGCCTCGCGCGGATCACTTAATATTAAACTTGATCCATTAACTAAACTATTTATTGCTCAAATACCTGAAGCCAAGTCGCTTATTGGTAAATTATGGCAATAAAAGCGATTATTTTTGATTGTTTTGGTGTGTTACTAGTTGCGCCAGGATTTGATGCGTTGCTTCGTGATTTTCCACAACATAAAATCGAAATAAATGATCTTATACTCCAGTCAGATTACGGTATTATTTCACTCCAACAGTTCAATAATTCTATTGCTAAATTAACTGGGCTACAAATACGAGAGGTAGAATCGCAATATTGGGATATAAACGTGCGAGACGAGACAGTTATTAGTTGGGTCCATGAATTAAAATTAATGGGTAAATACAAAATAGGATTACTTAGTAACGTTGGCAGTGGTTGGCTTGATGGTCTTTTGCCGGAGACAAGTGGCGGAAATTTATTTGATGCGACGGTTTTGTCCCATGATGTTGGAATGATCAAGCCAGACCCTAAGATATTTGAACTCATAGCTGAAAAACTTGATGTTACGCCACATGAATGTATTATGATTGACGATAGACCATCAAATATTGATGGAGCCGAACATGCTGATATGCGAGGAATCGTATTCGAATCAATTGACCAAACACGAGCCGAACTCGAACATTTATTAGAATTACACAATGCCTGAACTACCTGAAGTTGAAACTATCAGACGTGGACTACAAGAGTTAATTGTAGGTAAAATAATCAAAACCGTATCATCCGATACGATTAAGAGCTTTCCAAATGCTAAAAATGACGTCAATCAATTCCTTATTAATGCAAAAATTAAGAGTATTCGTCGTCGCGCTAAAGTGTTACTGATTGATTTGTCGACGAGTTACACGCTAGTCATTCATCTTAAAATGACAGGACAATTAGTTTTTGTAAGCAATAAATCTCGTTTTGGAGCAGGTCATCCGAATGATAGTCTAGTTGGTGCATTACCTGATAAATCAACTCGTGTAACATTCGATTTTACTGATGATTCGCATCTATTTTTTAATGATCAGCGTAAATTTGGCTGGGTTAGATTAATGTCAACTGTTGAGGTACCAAATATTGATTTCATGAAAAAAGTCGGACCTGAGCCATTAGAGGCAGATTTTACGGCAAGTGACTTTGCTGATCGATTCAAACGACGCGCAAAAACTACTATCAAAGCAGCACTACTTGATCAAACTGTGATTGCAGGTATTGGTAATATTTATGCCGATGAATCATTATGGGGTGCCAAAATAAATCCGAAACGTTTAGTTAACACGATAACCAAAGCAGAATTTACCAGATTATATAAAGAAGTCAGGTTAGTAATGAATCTTTCAATTGAAAAGGGCGGTAGCACCAACAGAAATTACGTGAACGCTGAAGGTAAAAAGGGGAGTTATATGGATTTTGCTCGAGTTTTTAGACGTGAAGGTTTAGCTTGTCTGCGTTGCGGAACTGAAATTGTTAAGCTCAAAGTGGCAGGTCGTGGCACTCACATTTGTCCAAATTGCCAACGGTAAGTAATAGAGTCACGGGTGACGTTCGGTGGGGCAGCCCCGGTTTTGCAAGAAATTGTAATCAATTTTTGAAAACTAGGGGCAAACCGGACGACAGGACCCGTTTTAAAATACCTACCTGTCAACTATCATCTAAGCTATAATAGCTTTGATGATTACTCTACTAATTGGTGAAAATTCGTTCGAAATTGAGCGTGTTCTAGATGAAATTACGAATGATTTTAATGGCAATATTGAGAAAATTGATGGTAGTCAGTTGCAACTAGCACAGTTACCAGATATCCTTATGGGGATTAGTTTATTTGATACTGCACGTACAGTCGTTATTAGAAATCTAAGTGACAACAAATCTATATGGACAGTTTTTGGAGATTGGTTGCCTAAGCTTTCATCAGATATTCATTTGGTACTTATTGAACCAAGACCAGATAAACGAACGATGACTTTCAAATTGCTAAAAGATTATGCAAATGTTAAAGATTTTCAGCCATGGACTGAACGCGACGTAGTCAAAGCAGAGAAATGGGTAACTGAAGAGGCCAAAAAACAAGGTTTTGAACTGAATACAAAATGTGTTCAATTGTTAGTCCAAAGAGTTGGTATTGATCAGTGGCAATTATTTCACGCAATTGAAAAATTATCCTTAGTTGATACTATTTCAGCTGATAATATCAAGGATATTATTGAAGCTAATCCAACTGAAAACGTTTTTAATCTTTTTGAAATAGCACTACGTGGTGATATAAATGAACTAAAAAAAATGATTCGAACACTTGAACGTTCTGAGGATGTTTATCGATTATCCGCACTTTTATTTACTCAAGTTTTTCAATTAGCAGTTATTGTATCAGCTACGAAGACAGATGACATAGCCAAAGATTTTAGTATTCATCCGTACGTGATATCAAAACTTACATCAATTACGAAACGATTGGGTAAAAATGGCGTCTCAAAAATAATCGCAATATTTGCGCAAACAGACTACGATATGAAACTCTCAAAAGCAGACCCATGGTTATTAATCGAAAGTGCTCTTATAAAAGTCGCAAATATCTAACTATTTTTTAGTCGCTGGTTTTTTTGCAGGAGCTTTTTTGGCTAAAGGCTTCTTTGAAACAGTCCGCTGTACAGCGGATTTAGTGACTTTTTTAGCTACGGATTTTGCCTTTGGTTTTACAATGGTCTTTGCCGCAGTTTTTGTAACCGCTTTTTTAGTAGTTTCTAGTTTGACTCCGGCATTCTTTGCAATTTTAGAGAGTTGAGATTTACGACGAGCAGCAGTGTTTTTTTGTATCAGATTTTTTTTGACGGCGGTATCAATTTCGCTCTGAGCAGCACTTAAACCTTTAGCAGTTGGCTTTGCGATGAATGCTCTAGTCGCGTCTTTGACATCGCGTTTAGTAACAACATTACGTTCATGACGTTTTATAGCTTGTTTTGCACGCTTAATGGCGGATTTAATGATTGGCATGTTGACTCCTTAAACTTTTTAAATAATTAAATACAATCAAGGTGTGATTATAGATGAAAAGTATTGAGTTGTAAAGGGAAGAGGTAACTAATCTTGACTCATATAAACCACTTATGTTATAGTGACATCAAAATCTAGGTAAAATAAAAAGCTAGGAAAACACCACATGAACGATGTCGACACCAACATAAAACAGCAGATAGTTGACAAGATAAAGGGCTCAACCAATATTTTAGTGACTGTCAGCAAAGATCCGTCTGTTGATGATTTGTCGGCGACACTTGGTCTAACGGCGCTTTTGAACAAGCTTGGTAAACATACAACAGCCATTTTTAGCGGAGCCATACCACCAGCTATTACGTTTTTAGATCCAGATAAGGTTTTCGAGAATACGGCAGACAGTTTGCGCGATTTTATTATTGCTTTGGACAAAGAAAAAGCAGATCATTTACGCTACAAAGTCGAAGGTGATGTCGTTAAAATTTTTATTACCCCGTATCGTACAACTATTACGAGTGATGATTTAGAATTTAGTCAGGGTGATTGTAATGTCGAGCTTGTATTAGCCCTCGGTGTCTCAAATCAAGAGAATCTCGATGCAGCTTTAGCCGCTCATGGTCAAATATTGCATGACGTAACAATAGCGACATTTAGCGCTGGAGAACAAACTAGCCGACTTGGCAGTATGGATTGGCGCGACGAGAGTGCCAGTAGTTTGAGCGAAATGGTTACTAGTATCAGCGAAGCTCTAAAAACCGACAAACCAATTTTAGATAAACAAATTGCAACAGCATTACTTACCGGTATTGTTTCAGCGACTGATAGATTCAGTAATACTCGCACTTCATCTAAGGTTATGACAATGGCAGCGCAATTAATGGCAGCTGGTGCAGATCAGCAATTGATTGCTGCAAAATTACAAGAATCACATGAAATTAATTCTTCACTTGATAGCTCGACCAAGGATAAGATTGATACATCTGTTGCTGTGGACACATCAACTGAACCCGACGAAGAGCCATCATCAACTTTGCCGCCAGATAGTCTTGCAATCTCTCATGAACCAGACGCAACCGTAAATACTACGGTCGATACGACCGTTAATATGACATCGACAGAAACCCCATTGCCTCAAACAGAACCTAAAGATTCGTCAACGTCAACTCTCGCACCATCAGACATAGCAGAGGAATCATCTCAAAAAATAGTTAGTGAAGTGCCTGGAGTGTCTGTGCCACCATTACTAGGTGGTACATTGAGTGCCACGACTGATCAAGCTGCTGAAGACGCTAGACGAGAACTAGAAAATCAACAAAACAAAACAATTCTTACGCATTCCTATTTAAGTGACAAAGAGCCAAGCCATAGCAGCGCGCTTATTAATAGTGTTGGTCAAACAGAAGATGTTCAGAATATTGATATTTTTGCAAGTGGTCCAGTATCAAGTATGCCTCCAGCAGTTGATTTACCACTTCCACCGTCATTGCCTAACAATTTTTCAACTCTTCCACCGCCACCACTCCCTGAGTTTCATGTTTCTCCTCCAACATTAAAACCAAGTGAAGTACCAGTGGCAGCTACAAACGATCCAAGTAAATTCAAAATCCCAAGTCAATAGTATTTAGTAGATAGTAGATGGTAAGACTACGGGTGATTTCGCTGTACAGCGAACGGTGGGGCAAACCGAATAACAGGACCTGCGAATCTAAAATGAACTGTTATACTTGGCTAAGATATGAATGATGGTATTTTGTTAATTGATAAACCGGCTGGTATGACCAGTTTTGGTGTCGTTGCGCGTGTACGACGTGTTCTGTCGGAAAACAATCCGCTGTCCAGCGGAAAAAAAGTAAAAGTAGGACATACCGGAACGCTCGATCCTTTTGCAACAGGACTTATGATACTTGTTATCGGTAAAGAATGTAAAAACGCTAGTTCATACAGCAAATTAGATAAAATTTACGAAGCAACAATTTGTTTGGGCAAAACCAGTACGACAGGTGATTCAGAAGGTGAAATTACTGACATCTCCAGTAAAGCTCCAACTCTAGCAAAAATAGAAAAAGTTTTGGTTAAGTTTACGGGAGATATTACTCAACGTCCGCCTATTTACAGTGCTATAAATATTGGCGGACAACGTGCCTATAATTTAGCTCGTGCTGGTAAAAAAGTCGAAATGCCTGAACGTCAGGTGACAGTTTACAGTTTAGAGATCGTTGATTATACATATCCAGAGCTTCAAATTCGAACTCACGTTTCCAGTGGTACATATGTTCGTAGTTTAGCCGAAGATATTGGGAAAGAATTAGGCACGGGAGCCTATTGCTCGAAGTTAAGACGGACAAACATTGCAAATTGGAGCGTTAATCAATCTAAATCGTTGCTAGATATGGGGATTACTAACTAAAATTTGCAAATAACGAGAACAGGGGTTGAAACCTGTGCAAAATTTTGGTACAATGCATAATTAATGATTACAGCAGATAACAAGGCCAAGGCTTTTGCTTTGACTCAAATTCATAAAGATGACGTTGGTAGCCCACAAGCTCAAGCGTCAGTTTTAACGACTCGCATCAAAGAAATTACTAAACATCTAAAAGACAACAAACAAGATCATACGGCTCGCCGTGGTCTTATCCAGATGGTAGGTAAGCGCAAGGGATTACTTAAACATTTAGAGTCAAAAGATTTTGAAGTTTATAAAAAGACCGTTTCAACTCTAAAACTCCGTAAATAATTTTTCCTGTGGTATAATAAAGACATCACGCGCGAGGGCGGACAAGTGGTGGATAGAGCAGTTCGCAATGCAGCGAATTCCTGTACCCGTTACTTATTCGCCGATATTAAAATAGATCGAGTGAATAAAAAAGGAGGACAATATTATTATGTCTACTATTAACCCTAACGGTAAAGAAATTTTTTCTGTTACCACTGATTTTTGTGGTCGTCCATTGACGCTGGAAGTAAATCGCGTTGGTTTTCGTACCACAGCCAGTGTATTAGTAACTTATGGAGATACCGTTATATTAGGTACGGCTATGGTCGGCAGTCGACCAGTCATAATGGATTATTTTCCACTTAGCATTGATTATGAAGAAAAGTTTTATGCAGCTGGCAAAATATCTGGAAGCCGATTTATCAAACGTGAAGGTCGTCCAAGTGATGAAGCAATTTTAATTGGTCGCCTGATTGATCGCCCGATTCGTCCATTATTTCCAAAGGGTTATCGTCAAGAAGTTCAAGTAGTTTCGAGCGTTCTTTCGCTTGACCCATCATTTCGACCTGATGCCATCGCTATGATTGCATCTAGTGCTGCATTGATGCTAACTGGAACGCCATTTGATGGTCCAGTGTCTGGTGTACGTGTTGGTCGTGTTAATGGAGAGTTCAAAGCTTTCTTAACTCCAGATGAACGCGAAGCTAGTGATTTAGACTTAGTTGTTGCTGGGATTAAAAGTGGTATTACAATGGTCGAAGCTGGCGCTAATGAAGTTAGCGAAGAAACTATTGTTGAGGCTTTAGCTTGGGCATTTAAAGCTTATCAACCAGCAATTGAATTACAAAAAGAACTTGCCAAAAAAGTTGCTCCAGTATTGCAAGAATATGAACTAATTTTGCCAGACAAAGATTTGCAGGCAATCGTTGACGAATGGGTTGAAGGCAAAATGGGCAAAGCCTTGCGAAAACCATATCCAGAACGTAACGAACTTGTTTCGACATTACGTTGGGATTTTCATGCAAAAATGGCCGAAGAAATTGGAGCAGAAGAATACGAAAAACTACGTGATAAATATGACGAAGCTTTTACTATGGCGCTTCATAAAGATGTGCGTTCAGGTATTGTAACTCATAACGAACGCCCAGATGGTCGTAAGTTAGACGAAATTCGTCCGTTATCATCAGAAGTGGGGGTACTCCCACGAACACATGGTTCGAGCATTTTCACTAGAGGTATAACACAAGGATTAAATATTGTTACCTTAGCACCACTTAGTTTTTCGCAAATGGTTGATTCTATGGAATCTAACGAAGTTGAGCGTCGCTATATGCATCACTACAACGCGCCTGGTTATACAGTAGGTGAGGTTCAACGATTAAGTGGTCCAGGTCGACGCGAAATTGGACATGGCTACTTGGCAGAGCGAGCAGTTATGCCAGTACTACCATCCCGCGAAGATTTTCCATACGCTATCCGTAGCGTGACAGAAATTATGAGCCAAAACGGCTCAACATCAATGGCTGCAACCTGCAGTAGTTGTCTAGCGCTTATGGATGCTGGAGTGCCAATCAAAGCGCCAGTATCTGGTATTGCTATGGGCCTGATGATGGATGGTGACAAGCCATACGTTCTTAGTGATATTGCTGATGCCGAAGATTTTGCTGGAGATATGGACTTCAAAGTTACAGGTACAGTTAAAGGCATTACAGCATTGCAGATGGATATGAAAGTTCATGGTCTACCAGTCGAAATTCTACGTGAAGCTCTAACTAAATCAAAACCAGGTCGTGCATTTATCTTAAAACACATGCTAACAACAATCGCTGAACCACGCAAAAAACTAAGTCAATTTGCGCCACGTATCGAGAAAGTCAAGATTAATCCTGATAAAATTGGTGCAGTTATTGGGAAAGGCGGTGAGACTATTAAAAAAATCACAGCTGAAACTGGTGCCGAAATCGATATTGCCGAAGACGGCTTGATAACTGTTGCAGCCGTTGATACTAAGGCTATTGAGATGGCACTGAATTGGATTAAAGGCCTGACTGAAGAACCAGAAGTTGGCACAATATACGAAGGTAAAGTAGTTAGCATTAAAGATTTTGGCGCGTTTATCAATATTTTACCTGCTATCGACGGTATGGTTCATATTAGCGAGTTGTCAAAAGAACGAGTTGAAAAGGTGACAGATGTTCTAAAGGAAGGACAAATAATAAAAGTTAAGTTAATCGGTATTGATGATCGTGGTCGTCTTAGTCTTAGTGTCAAAGACGCTTAAATCTAAATTTACTGTTTTTTCCATCCCACTAATGTTATACTGACCTTAACTAATATAAAGGATGCTTGGATAATATTATGGGCAATAAAACAATAAATTATGAAAAAAGCAACTCTCTCTCTCTCTCTCTCAATAAGTTAAAACGCCAGCTTAGAAGGTGCATCTTATCCCGCTCGTTGTACAGTCAATCAGTTTCGTATTCCCCAGACGCTTTCGCTGTACGGCGAACAGTGAGCCAAAAAGGTTTTACGATAGTCGAGCTCCTAGTAGTCATAGTAGTAATAGGTATCCTAGCTGCTATCACTATAGTCGCCTATAGAGGCATATCAGGTAAAGCTATAGAAGCCTCATTACAATCTGATCTATCTAGTGCCTCTAGACAACTAAAACTATTCCAAGTCGAAAACGGTGCCTATCCAGACACTATTAGCTGTGCTATTCCAGACAGCTCAACTAATAAATGCCTAAAGGCTAGTGGTTCTAATGCCTTTACCTACCCAGCTCCCAATAACTCATCTAGCCCACAAACCTTTACTCTAGACGCTACTAACGGTACAACAGTGTATCGTATTACTAATGACTCAACTCCAACAGATGTAACAACTACACCAATTACCGCCATAGCCGCCATATCTGGCACAACTACCGCCATAGGCAACACATTAACCGCCGGGGCATTGACTCCATCAGGTGCCACAGTGACATATCAATGGCAAAGTGCCACAACCTCAGGTGGTACCTATACTGACATCACTGGTGCTACTGCCAGCACATACACACTAATTGTCAGTGATTTTGGTAAATACATCAAAGTAGTCGCTACGGGAACAGGTAGTTACGCGGGTACGCAAACCAGTGCCGCCTCAGCTGTCGTCTCAGACCCTAACTGGCTAGCAGTTGGCACTCAAGTCTGGGCTAAATACAACCTCAATGTCGGTACCAGAATAGCTAGTGCTACCAACCAAACTAACAACACTCCTAATCCTATCCTAGAAAAGTACTGTTACGGTAACACTGACGCAGGCTGTACTAATACTGATGCAAACGGCATACCGTATGGTGCCCTTTATCAATGGGACGAGGCTATGCAATACGTCACTACTGAAAGCGCTCAAGGTATCTGTTCAGCTGGCTCACACATCCCATCCGACAATGACTGGAAAATACTAGAGATGCAACTTGGTATGACTCAGGTACAGGCTGACGATACTGGCTGGCGAGGCACTGACCAAGGTACTAAACTTAAATCCGGTGGCACATCAGGATTGAATATGCCGCTTGCCGGCTACCGCAACACCGATGGCTCCTTCGTCAATCTGTCGTTGAACGCTGACCTGTGGTCCAGTTCGGAGTCGAGCACTAATGCTTGGGAACGCCACTTGTACTCGGGCGACGTTTCTGTGTACCGTAATCCGCTCGTCAAGGGCACCGGGTTTTCGGTGCGCTGTCTAGGGAATTGATTTGACCCCGTTAGAGGCAAGGCCTCTAACGGGGTTGACCGCTTTGACTATTTGACCGCTTTGACTATTTTCTTACACAAAAAATTATATTTAGTCATTTAAGATCAAATCTTGAGCTGGTGCGTGTCTGGAAGCTCAAAATAATACAATATATTTTTCGACTAAGCTAAGGTAGGTAAATATGACAACATACTACAATTTGCCAGTCTATAAACAAAGTTACGATTTACTCTTGGATATATTCAAATTAACCAAAGAATTCAATCGGGAATATAAATACACGATTGGTGAAGAACTAAAAAAAGAGACTACGGCAATGATTATTAATATCTATCGAGCTAATTGTAGCAAAAATAAAGTTGAATATATTGTTGGTGCTAGGGAAAACATTGAGGTTATCCGGTTACTAATACGACTTTTGAAGGATTTAAAGCAAATTCAGGTTGCTAGAATCGCAAGATTAAACCTAGCAATTGAGGAGTTATCAAAACAATTAACTGGCTGGGGGAATTATTCAAAAATAAATAAATAATATCAAAGGGCCGGAACCATTCGTTGCTAAGGTAATGGTGGGTGCGCCCAATCAATTTAGTAATCTCCTCGCGTAGCGAGTGAGGTCTAGAATTTACCAAGGGACATTTTTCTCTTGGCAAAGAGGTATATGATTACTGCTCCGCTTGCCGGCAACCGCAACACCGATGGCACCTTCAACAATCTGTCGTTGAACGCTAACCTGTGGTCCAGTTCGGAGTCGAGCACTAATGCTTGGAAACGCAACTTGAACTCGGGCAACGTTACTGTGAACCGTAATACGAACGACAAGGGCAACGGGTTTTCGGTGCGCTGTCTAGGAAAATTGATTAAAAGGTAAAATGTATGATGAAAAAACATATACAAATTACACATGAATATAGCCTGATTGAGGATATCTTTCAGGCTTATTATGATGCCCGTAAAAATAAACGAAATTCTAATAGCGCCCTAGGGTTTGAAATTGAATACGAAAAAAACTTAGTAAAACTCTTTCGGGAAATTGATGGACGAAGTTATAAGCCCAAGCCATATTCTGCATTTATTATCGAAAAACCTGTGAAAAGAGAGGTTTTTGCTAGTGAATTTAGGGATCGCGTAGTTCATCATCTGATATTTAATTACATTAATCCAATATTTGACCCACTTTTTATAAACGATAGTTATAGTTGCCGCATAGGTAAGGGTACTTCGTATGGAATAAAGAGAGCTGACTATTTTATAAAGTCATGCAGTCAGAATTATAAAAAAGATGCCTATATAATGAAACTGGATATAGAAGGTTATTTTATGTCGATTGATAAAACAATACTTTTTGAGATTATTAAAAAGCAGATTATAAGGCGACAAGATAAATTAAATTGTGAGTTAGATTTAATATTATTTTTGCTTGAAGAAGTTATCTTTTGTGATCCGACGAAAAATTGCATAATCAAGAGTATGCGAGAGGCTTGGCGGGGATTACCAAAATCAAAGAGTTTGTTCTTTTCTGGGAGTAATAGGGGTTTACCGATAGGTAATTTGACATCTCAACTTTTCGCAAATATTTATCTGAATGGAATTGATCAATTTATAAAAAGAGAACTGAAATTAAAATATTATGGGCGTTATGTGGATGATATGATCTTTGTTGATAATGACAAAGAGCGATTGATATGGGCTATTCAAAAAATAAAAGAATATTTAGCGATTAACTTATCCCTAAAACTCCATCCAAAGAAAATATATCTACAGAATTTTAATAAGGGTGTTAATTTTCTAGGTGCATTTATAAAACCATATAGGATTTTGGTTGGAAAAAGAATAAAGAGTAATTTTTATAATAGAGTTTACGAGGAATTATTTATTCTAAACTCCTTGGATCTAAAACTTGAAAATTATAATGATACTTATAAATTTACTATCAAATTTAGACAATTGGTCAATTCTTATTTAGGGATTTTAAGACAAGCTGATTCTTATATGGTTAGAAAAGGGATGATAGAGTTGATAGTTGGTGTGTTTAATGGTGTTTTTGTAGTAGATGATGATTTTAGCGTGTTATATCTAAAAGGAGAAAATAGGGGACGGTTCTCTCGTTTATTCCTGCCTACACTATAACTACTAGGTTTATAGAACCGTCCCCATACAGCAAAAAGGTTGAAAAGGTTGTATTTTAATTAGATTCGTGCTATGATTAAAACCACTGATCGCAATCTTGTAATATGTTTATGATAGATAAGAAACAGGTTCTTCTTGAGCAAATTAAGGCAGATATTATAAAAAATAATATCTGTCCAAATTTGGCTCAACAAGCCACGAACCTTGTTATGGGTGATGGTAACATAAATGCTGACATTTTGCTGATTGGTGAAGCGCCAGGCAAGAAAGAAGACGAAACCGGACTACCATTTGTAGGCGCAGCTGGTAAGTTCCTAAATGAAATGCTAGAAACCGTCGGGATGATTCGAAGTGATATATATATTACAAACATTGTTAAATATAGGCCACCCAACAATCGCGACCCTGAACCAGAGGAAAAAAAGGCTTTTTGGCCATATTTGGTGCGTCAGTTGAATGTCATTCAACCTAAAATAGTTGTGACATTAGGCAGGCACAGCATGGAATATTTTCTTCCAAATCAAAAAATTAGTATGATTCACGGTCAACCAAAACGCATTACGTTTGGCGATACCAAACTGGTGATTGTGCCGTTGTATCATCCGGCTGCTGCGCTTTATAACGGTAGTATGCGCGCCACACTTATAGAAGACTTTAAAAAGTTACCAAAAATAATTGAAATTATAAATGATAATTAATAATAGAAAGGACCCGCTCACAAAAACACGAAGTTTCACAATCTGGTTACAGACTGTTTCACTCGGTTTTTATGACGGGCAAGGAATATAAATATATGGGTCAAAGAAGACTCTCAAATGTCCAAGGAGACGATCAATCACGGCGTCCGGACATGCAAAACAGACAAAGATCAAATAACACGGTTCTAAACAACACGACTACTAGGAAGGGCGAAACTTTCAGAGCTCAACGTCGCACTAGTGAAAGCGTAAATTTACGCGCTAGTCAGCATATTATTAATGTGCCGGTCAATAAATCAATATATAACGGCTACGATGGTAGACAATTTAGTCCTGTCGATCAAAAAAGACAACCACGAGCTAATAATGGCCCCAAGTTAAAAATTATGCCAATCGGAGGCCTAGGCGAGATGGGTATTGGCAAGAATATGATAGCAATCGAATACGATAATGACATTATTGTAGTTGATTGTGGCCTGTTATTCCCTGGCGATGATTACCCGGGTATCAATTATATAATTCCTGACATTTCTTATCTGGAAGAGAATAAACATAAGGTTCGAGCCATCGTTATTACACATGCCCATCTTGACCACATCGGAGCTTGCCGACATATATTGCACAAGATTCCAGTGCCAGTTTATGCTACTAAATTTACTATTGGCATGATCCAAAAAAATATGGAAGAGACTGATAATGGCTACGACCCACAATACATTGAAATGGATCCTGAGAGTCACGAACAAATTCAAGTTGGTGACGGTTTTAGTATTGAACTTGTCAGAGTTAACCACTCAATACCTGATGCCGCAGCGATTGTCGTTCGCACACCAATTGGAGTGGTTGTTCATACAGGTGACTGGCGTTTTGAAGAAAATCCGATCGATGGTAAAAAATTCGATATAGAAAGGCTAACTGAGATTTCCAGCAAAGAAGGCATTCTGTTGCTTATGAATGAATCAACTAACTGTGAATCTGATGGTACTCACGTTCATAGTGAATTTGATATTAAAGATAGTTTTGGCCAAGTTATGGATAAATATTCGAATAGTCGAATTATTATTAGTTGTTTTAGTAGCCAAATCCATCGAATGCAAGCGATTCTAGACGAAGCTAAACAGCATGATCGCAAAGTGTCTTTTGCTGGCTATAGTATGATCCAAAATCTCGAAGTTGCCCTGCGGGCAGGTGTTATAAAAGTTCCCAAAGACGTTGTTGTCAAAATGGAGGACCTCGTTAAATTGCCCGATAGTAAGGTAACGATTGTCTGTACAGGTTCACAGGGTGAGTTTAGTGCTGTCTTAAATCGTATGGCGAGTGGTAGTCATAAATTCATCAAGATTAAAAATTCTGACGTTATTGTCTTTAGCTCAAATACAATTCCAGGTAATGAAAAACTTGTCACCAGGACAGTTGATGGATTGATGCGTGAAGGTAGTGATGTTATTCAAAACGGCAGAACGCATTTAACCGGCATAGGTCCGTTGCACCTTTCGGGGCATGGTTATTATGCCGATCACGTTAGATTAATTACGGCTTTAAATCCGAAATATTATCTGCCAATTTATGGTGAATTTCATATGTTAGTTCATAGTGCTGAAATTGCCGAAAGGGAAGCAGGAATCAAACGAGAAAATATCTTTGTTTGTGATAATGGCGACGTGGTAGAAATTACGTCTGAAGGGGCTAAAAAGTTTGGTCGTATTCCGGTCGGAGGCATTATGTATGACGATTCTGGAGCTATCGTGTCAGAAGTTGTATTGAAAGATCGTATCCATATGTCAACAGAAGGCATGTTCGTGGTTGTATTAACCGTTCAGCATGGGAGTGGGCGATTGATGACTAGCCCAGACATTATTAGCCGCGGGTTTATTTATTTGCGCGATAGTGAAGAGTTGATGGGTTTAATTCGTCAATATCTAAAACAAAAAGTTGCTCGCACTTTCTCAAATAAGCATGTTGATTTAGATGTCGTCAAGAAAGAGATCAAAGACGAAATTACACACATTTTGTATGACCAAACGCGTCGCACACCAATTGTAATTCCAGTAATTAACGAAATTGGTGGTGGAAGTAGTGTTAATGGGGTACGAAATTTTAGACGTCCTAACGAACAGAATAAAACTCCGGAGCATACCCAACAATTTGCTCCAAAGAGGTTCCCTATACCCCAAGTGCCTAGCACTGAAGTAGTAGAACCACGTGCTAAAATTGATGATCGTGGGTATTAAGCGTTAGTTACTTGCAAAATGTAGTAAATTTTGCTATAATATGGGCGTGTGAATAAATAGAATAAGTTTATTTATTCTATTCTGAATAGCGAAGTATTATATCTAAGGATATAATATGTTTGTAAAATGATATCGAAAGCGCTTATAATGGGATAGATTATGAGAAAAAGAAAAAGAATATCAAGAAAAAATAGACTAGCAGGATCGACACCGCAACATAATTTGCCGGTTGGTTTTTGGTCTCAGATTGGTGCGTTGTTTTTGGTCGCAGTATCTATTCTATTCGTTATAGCGTGGTTTGGAGCTGGTGGGCCAGTGTTAGAGTGGCTTCATAAATTTGCCCTGACTAATATAGGTTACGCAGTATACGTTGTTCCAGCGTTGTTCATCTATGTAGCTGTCGAGATATTCAGAGTAGAAGATAATCGTTTGCCATTCGTTATGAAGATAGCGACTGTCTCATCGATACTTTGGTTTTCTGCCTTGTTTGGGCTACTCAAAAACGGCAATGGTCAAACAACGGGCGGTCTTATCGGTGATCTTATTAATAAAGGCGTACTTGTACTTGTAAGTAGCAGTATTGCAGCGTTTATATATGTGCTACTAATTCTTATAACTTTATTGTTCATTTTGCGTGTTTCACCATTTACGGTTATCAAAAAAATCTGGAGATTAACTCGTCGTGATATGACTGAACATGATTCAAATGCCGAAGTTATGCGTAACGCAGCTGCGATTGATAAGTCGGAGTCGGTTGCAATGAGCGAATTTAAATTAAGCGCTAGTGTTCCAACGCTCAATTCAGGTAGCGATAAAAATAATTATAAATCTAGCCAAAAAAATATTGTTCACGATAGGGTTGAAACTGCATTAACAACTGTAAGTGACCCAAATTGGAAACCGCCTAGTATTGATTTGCTTGAAAAGAAACAATCCCCAGCTGATCCTGGTGACGTTCAAGGAAATGCAAAAATTATCAAGGATACTTTGGACGAATTTGACATAGATGTCAAAATGGATGGAGCAAATATTGGACCACGCGTTACTCAATATACTATGAAACCTGCTAGTGGCGTAAAATTGACGCGTATCACACAACTTGAAACAAATTTAGCTTTGAACCTTGGTGCATCAAGTCTGCGTATTGAAGCACCTATTCCTGGGCAAAAGGCTGTTGGTATCGAAGTGCCAAACTTAAAGGCTGCAGATGTTCGTCTACATTCGATCCTAGCCAGCAAAGAGTGGGAAAGAAAAACTGATCCTTTAACTTTTGCTATTGGTCAAGATATATCTGGTGCTGTTATTTTAGGCGAACTTGGTGATATGCCACACTTATTAATTGCTGGTCAAACAAAAGCTGGTAAATCAGTTATGATTAACACTCTATTAACTAGCCTGCTTTATCATAATAGTCCAAGCGATATAAAACTTATATTAATTGATCCAAAACGCGTTGAAATGGTTGATTATGAAGATATCCCTCATCTATTAACACCTATTATTACCGAAACTGACAAGACGATTAGTGCGCTTAGATGGGCTACTCATGAGATGGATAATCGTTATGTGCTACTTCAAGACAATAGAGTCAGAAATATAGCAGACTTTAACTCAAAGATCCAAATGAATAAGTCCAAGATTGCAGTTGCTGATGAAGAAGGAATTATTCAGGATTACGATGGAGGTGTTATGCCTCACATCATCATAGTTATCGATGAACTTAGTGATTTAATAGGTGCTGCTCCAAAAGATATGGAAGCTTTGATTGTGAGATTAGCTCAAAAAGGTCGTGCTGCTGGGTTGCATTTAGTTATAGCAACTCAGAGCCCACGTGTGAATGTCATTACGGGTCTTATTAAGGCGAATATCCCAGCTAAGATCGCTTTTACGGTTGCCAATCGAACTGAAAGCCAGATTATTCTAGATCAAAATGGGGCAGAAAAGTTATTAAATCACGGTGATATGTTATTAAAGACGGCAAGTATGAGCAAGTCAAAGCGTGTACAGGGCGCATGGGTAACTGATGCAGAAGTGAAAAGGATTACTGATTATCTAAAAATGCAATCCAAGCCGCAATATAATGACGAAGTCGTCAGTCAGCCTGTGCATTTAAATGGCAAAGGTGGCGTGATTATGGACTTTGACATTAGTAATGACGATGATCTATACAAAGACGCAGTTAGAGTAGTCATTGATAGTAATAAAGCTAGTGCTAGTTTATTGCAACGACGCTTACGCATCGGTTATGCCAGAGCTGCTAGGTTAATTGAAAATATGGAAGACCAAGGCATTATTGGCCCAGCTGATGGCGCAAGGTCGCGCGAAGTACTTATTTCTGACATAGACGAAGTTGGTGATGATTCGGAAATAACCGACGATGACCTCTAGACTTATAGTTTAGATTTTGTTATAATCAAGGTGTTATTAACTCAGCTTGTACTAGATGCAAGCATCCATAAGAAGGATTCCAAAGGAGGAAATCTAATATGAAGGAATATGAACTAACCGTTCTAATTCATCCTGACCTAGAGGTCGACATTGAAGCGCCACTTACAAAGTTGCGTGGTCTTATCAAATCAGTTGGGGGCACTATTGTTAGTGAGGACAACTGGGGTAAAAAGAAACTAGCATATCGTATCAAGAATGAAGATTTTGCAGTTTACGCTTACTTTGACGTATCATTGCCTGCTGATGCATTACTAAAAATCAGCAACATACTTAATATTACTGACGAAGTGTTACGTTATTTACTTGTTACCGTTGATGAAAAAAAACGAAAAGCTCTAGAAGAAGCAAAAATAAGCGCGTCGTCTAAAGACGCAAGCGAAAAGGAGTAAAACCCATGGCAAAAAGTATTAACCAGGTCATTTTAATGGGACGTTTAACTCGTGATCCTGAGCAACGTACAACTAACACTGGTAAAACAATCGCTAGTTTTAGTATTGCGGTTGATCGTTTTGGCCAGGATGACAGTGCAGATTTTTTCGATATAACTGCTTGGGAAAAATTAGGCGAGTTGGTCGTACAATATCTGACAAAAGGTCGTCGCGTATTGGTTCAAGGTCGTCTTCGTCAAGATAGTTGGGAAGACAAAGAAACTGGCAAAAAGCGAAGTCGTGTCGAAGTAACAGCTACTGATGTCACTTTTTTGGACGGACCGAGTGACAGTGCTAATGCGAATCAATCAAATGATTCAAAAAATAGTTCAAGCAAAAAATCTGATGATGTTGTAATTGAAGACATCGATGATAAACCTATTGATTTAAGCGAAATACCTTTCTAGGAGAAAATATATGGCAATTCAACGATTTAAAAAAGATAATCTAGTAAGCTTTGATTATAAAGACGTCAAAACTTTGCAGCGATTTATCGACATTTACGGTCAAATCAAATCGATTAGCAAAACTGGTCTTAGCGCAAAACAACAACGTCAACTAGCCACTGCTGTTAAACGTGCACGTCATCTGGCACTATTACCATTCGTAATTCAAGGCTAATATTGTGGCATATCAGCCAACTGATTTGAAAAAAGGCGTTGTCGTCACTATTGACGGCAAGCCTTTTAAAGTAGTCGATTATAATCAAAAAGTTATGGGTCGTGGTGGAAGCATCGTTAATGTTAAAGTTAAAAACTTGATTGACGGTAGTGTTATCCCTAAAACTTTTAAAGGTCAAGAAAAAATTGATTCAGCTGAAGTATCATCTCGGACCGTTCAGTATTTATATACTGATGGAATTAACTTTTATTTTATGGACCCTGTGACATTTGAACAATTTCAATTACCAGCCGATATTGTCGAGGATTCTGCTAGCTATTTGAAAGAGGGTGAAAGTTTGATCTTGCAATCATTCAACGGCAATATAATCAATGTCGAATTACCTAAAAATATGTATTTAACAGTGACTTATTGCGAGAATGTCGTCAAAGGTGACACTAGTAGTAGTGTGTTAAAAGATGCGACTTTGGAAACGGGCTTAGTTGTCAAGGTCCCGGCGTTTATCAAAACGGGTGACATAATCTCGGTTGATACTGCTACGGGTGAGTATCGCGAACGCAAAAAAGGTTAATTTTGTGTTATGACAAAACAGCGGCTTGATACGGCACTTGCTCAGCGCAAAATAACAGCCAGTCGTTCTCAATCCGAGAGCTGGATTAAAATGGGCAAGGTGATAGTTGATGGTCGAGTTGTGACAAAACCTGGCTATTTTGTCGGTCCTAATACCGATATTGAATTAAAGGTTGAAACTCAGTATGTTAGCCGAGCGGGACTCAAATTAGCATCTGTAGTTGATATACTAAAACTCGATTTTAATGGCAAAGTGGTACTAGATGTTGGCAGTAGCACTGGTGGTTTCACGGATTACGTTTTACGTCAAGGAGCTAAAAAAGTTTATGCAATTGATGTCGGAACGGACCAATTACATCCTACGTTGCGTGCAGATAAAAGAATTGAATTACACGAGAAAACAGATATTCGTGATTTTTACATGAACGAAATGCCAGATATTATCGTGATAGACGTTTCATTTATTAGTCTACGACAAATTTTGCCACATATTTATAATCATTTATCTAATGCGCAGACACAAATTGTTGCAATGGTAAAACCACAATTTGAGGCAGGTAAAGATCAAACTAACAAAGGTGTTATTAAAAATGATGCTATCCGTAGACAAATTCTAAAAGATTTTGAAGATTGGTCTCATAATTATTTCGTCATTCAAAACAAACGCGATAGTGACATTGCCGGCGCAAAAGGCAATCAAGAGCGATTTTATTTGTTGAGTCCGCTCAAAAAATAAATAAGTTCTTTCTTTGATTCATTTTGACGGGTCCTGCCGTCCAGTTTGCCCCTAGTTTTCAAAAATTGATTACAATTTCTTGCAAAACTGGGGCGGCCCCACCGAACGTCACCCGTTTTAAGATTAGTGTATAACTAAGAAATCAGTGTCTTTCGGAATATGCTAACACGTTCATTACCACTTGGTTTAGTACCAACAGATGCGGAGCGGTAGCGGAGGCCAAGCGCCACGTGCTGACCTGATGAAGGTCACACGTAGAGTGGCTGTTGGTCTAAACTTAGTGGTGGTGAACGGAAGAAAAATAAGAACTATTTTATTTACTGACATTAAAACGAAATTCGACGACATCACCTGGACGCATGATGTAATCACGACCTTCGGTACGTATTTTGCCAGCTGTTCTTGCAGCAATTTCTGAACCTGCTGAGACTAAATCATCATAATCAACGATTTGAGCTGCAATAAAACCTTTTTCAAAATCTGTGTGTATTACGCCAGCGGCTTGAGGGGCAGTGTAGCCTTTTTTTATTGTCCAAGCTCTAACTTCTTTGGGACCAGCTGTCAGGTAACTTTGCAAGCCGAGAATATCGTAAGCTGTGTGAATTAATTGGAGTAATCCAGTTTCTTTAACACCGTAACTTTCTAATAATTCTTTGGAATCTTCTAGTGATAACTCTTTTAATTCATCTTCTAATTTTGCGCATACAAAAATTGTTCGGGCTGGTGCCACTAGTCTAGATAATTCTGTTTTTTTATAATTGTTAGTTAATGTTTCTTCATCAACATTAAATGCATATATAACGGGTTTAGCAGTTAGTAAATTTAAGTCGGCAATTAATTCTATTTTTAGGTCGGCTATAGCAGAAAGTGGCGTACCAGTCTTTAAATGATTTAAAAGTTCGTCCAGGTAATCAGCGATTATTTTAAGTTTTGGCTGTGATTTTGCATCTTTAGTTGCTTTTCCCATGCGGGATTCAATTGTTTGAATATCAGCCAGTATAAGCTCAGTGTTAATGATTTCAATATCGCTTTGTGGATTAAGTTTTTCAGATATATGAACAACATTTTCATCATGAAAAGCGCGAACGATATGTACAATCGCTTCGCAGCCACGAATATTAGCCAGAAATTTATTACCCAGACCTTCACCTTTACTGGCGCCAGCTACTAGACCGGCGATATCAACAAATGTGACAGTTGCTGGTATAACCTTTGGTGAATCATAAAGTTTAGCAAGTTTTTCTAGACGCTCGTCTGGAACCGGTACAATACCAGTATTTGGCTCAATAGTAGCGAATGGATAATTAGCCGCCAGAACATTATTATTCGTCAGAGCGTTAAACAGTGTAGACTTACCAACATTAGGTAATCCGACGATTCCAATAGATAAACTCATAGTTATATATTAACAGAGGTGTTGGAAAAAAACGAATCGCAATGTCTCATATTGCTTTTTTCTAATGTGCTATCATATAAGTAACCTAAGCATAAGGAATATTATTGTATGGATGATAGCGATATAAAACAAAAACCAGTTTACTCATCAAAAAAACGCTTTACTCATAAAAAAAGATGGATTATTGGGATTGTTGTTGCCGCTACTATAGTCATAATTGGTGCAATTTTAGCTATTGCATATTTATTGCCAAAAACTCCTGACATAAAAGGTGAAGATATAACTATTGGCGCTACTACTATTACCCAGCAGCAATTGAATGATTATGCCAAGAATATTGATGATTTTCGTACAGCCAACCCCGAAGTTATACTCGAAGGTGATCCCAAAGTTATCGCATCAGATGATTTAATCATGAATGCTGCACTGAAATATTATGCAGCAAAGTATGGGCAGACTGTATCTAATAAGGAAATTTTAGCAGAGGCATACATTGAAGTCGCGTCTGATGCGGAGGCTGACGAAATGATTAATGCGCTTGGTGATGCTCTTAGTCTTTCACGTATTCGTAACGAAAATGTTGCTTATCAGAAAAAATTAGCTCCTTACGTGCTGGCGATGAAATCACTATTTGTGATGCAAACGACGTTTGATTCACCATATTTCTTGGGTCTTCCAGTTGGTGAGGTTCAGGCTGCATATGATTCGGCGATAGCTAAATTAAGTACTGAAATTCTGCCATTATTTAATGCCAAACAGTCAAAAGAAGATATCACAGCAAAAGCTGATGTAAATTTCTCTGATCATATTCCTACAGACGTTAATGATCTTCGAAACATTAGTGGACCTCTTTTAGAAGCGTCATTTGACGAAGATTTTCGGGCTGATGGACATTACTATAATAATATAGACGATCCAACAGGTTATGTGCGAGGTGATGTGGGTCAGTTGTTCAGTATGGATGAGAAAATAGCAACTCTAAAAAACGTAGGTGATTTCACTGATGTGTTCTCGTCCAAGACAGGCGCATTTGCCATTGTTCGACTCGAATCAAAGACCGACGGCGAATTTAACTCATGGCAAGAAATGTTGGAATCGTTTAAGGAAGAATATGCATATAATAGTATCTCAAAGGTCATTAGTGATGTTAGTTATGGTACACAGGTTTTTGTTGAAAGCACAGTTAAAAAAATCGCTTCTATCGGTGTTGATAAAGCGTCTGCGGCACCAGGAGATTGTGGTGGACATGAAGTAGATTTACTTTTTACCTCCTACGATCAGAGTAATCAGATGTATATCAGTGGGACTAGAGTCCATGTTGTAGGCTATGAAAAACATTGGGACTACTGTCCAGGTTTTGGAATAAACACTACTATTACAACACGCGCTAC
>Ga0247841_10002570_pt1 | contig 35818 bp, 32 predicted proteins | sample LaCruzMarch2015__2_FD_192410 | JGI IMG/M metagenome (GOLD analysis project Ga0247841, IMG submission 192410) | Freshwater microbial communities from meromictic Lake La Cruz, Castile-La Mancha, Spain - LaCruzMarch2015_18m | ecosystem: Environmental > Aquatic > Freshwater > Lake | place: Spain... | reverse complement strand
CTAGGTGCAGAAACAAACGTTTGAGGTTTACCATGAAGAAGCTCATCAATCTCTGCCTGCTGGGGTTGCTCGTTCTTGCCTGTAAGCAGCCTGGAAATCCCAAGTCCTTGGTTTCTGTCGATGCTCAGGTCAAAGTCCCAAGTGCGGAACAAAACCTGAACGAAAAGGCTCAGGATCTGAGCGAACGTAAAGCGATTCAAAAAGCTTGGTTCGACGCCGCTGAGCTAGTCGTACGACAGACCCACGACGCAGAAGCTCAAGCAGTTCTGGCACACCTAGCTGCAAACGTCTATGTCGTCAAACCGACGAGCGCCGGTAGTGCCGAAGTCCTGGAAAATGCCACCGGGAAAATCAATCCCATCGCCCTCGTGATCGTTACCACAAAAGATCTTGCTGCCAGTGATGACTTGCGGAAGCGGGTCTTGGGCGGTGGACAGGCGGCCGAGTATTACCCGATTCCTTCGGTCCTGATGCTCTACCCTCAGGAATTGAGCCCCACCTGGAAAGGCCTGCTCTTTCTGCACGAGGGCGCACATGCCAAGACCTTTGCTGAGCGTCCGTACGATTTCCGTGATTCCTTCGTGAATGCCGAGAAGGAAGTTCAGGTACACGAGTTCGAGAATCGGCTACTGCTCAGTGTTGGCGGCGAGGCGTATATGGATCTCTTGAAGGCCGAAGCCGCGCGGATCCAAGAGCTCGTGCTGGCGCAAAATGCCGGACCAAATAAAACCGTAGTCATAGGCATGAGCGCCTATAACCTGCTCCTCGACAAGGTCTTTGGCGCCGCTGTTTCCACACACGAGCAGCTCTTGCGCCAAACGCACTTTTTCATTCAGGCCGAATTCGTAGCTCTGGAGCATCTGTACGCTGCAGGAGGGCAGCAAAAGATACTCGAGCAAAAGACCTACTGGTTCCAAGCCTTTAGGCAACAGTCTCAAGCTCCCAAGTAGCGAAAAACCGGAGGACGCCAAGCGCCTCCGGTATTATTTTTGTTCCGTTTTCAATAAATACTTTTTAAAATTTCCTGCCACTCTTCCTCTGAAATGAACTTATCAGACACTGGATACTGAATCTCACTTTCACGCTCATGATGTTTTATTGAAGCTTGTTTGAAATTATTTCCCGCAACTAAAGTCTTTTCTATATTTTGTTCTAAAAATGCTTCTTCTGTTAGAGCTAATAATTTTAATAAAATTTTATGATCATCTCGGGCTCGGGCTATGAGCGGCGCATCATCTTCAAAACCTAAGTGGAGGCTAATACGTGGAAACAAATAATCATCTTCTAGTTTCATGTGTAATAAAAGCATCTTTTTATACTCATCCAAAAGTTCTGACGCTTTAACTGCCTTTTCTATATCCTCATAAGCCTGCAAAACATTCAACCACAATTCATCCAACTGTGCATGTTCCTTGTTCATGAATTCGGAAATGATTAACATATTCTTTTTCTAGTTTATTTCTTTTGCTAGCAATTCCCTGCCCTTATTCAACCATTCAGACTCGCCGCGATTTTCCATTTCCAAAATATAATCCAAGATAATTGATTCTCGCTTATCTTTAACAGCATAAAGTGCAATATATTTTTTTAAGAAATCGAATTGAATCGCTAACCGCTGATCTTTATCCTCAACTTGTAACCAAAAATTATTATCAAAGGCCCAGGCAATAAATTCAGGATCATCTTTCTTGGCTGCTATAACTTCAATTAACTTGGCTTGTTTTTCTTCAACAGTAATATCAGAATAATCTTCTTTAGAAAGAGCCCATTTCACACCGCCCAGCATACGATCTAAATAAGCGTTAAGTTCTTCTGGGATATAAGCGATATCTTGGACTTCGAAAGCTGGACGCATAGCAAGTTGAATCTGTTCTGGGTGTTTGGCTAAATCCATTTTTGACAAAGCCTCAACTAAAATCTGAGTTTCAGCAAAAGTTAAATCTGTTTGTACTGTTTTGTAAATAAGATATTGCAAAACTTTATCCATCTGAGAACTTTCTGTCGGTACGTATGTGGTTAGCAAATATTTAAGAAAAGTAGAATGATCACGCGCACGTTGTGGTTCGCCAATAGCATAGCCCTGGCGTAGTCGAAGCCATTGGAGAGTTTCGGTTGTTGGCAAGTTGAGATTTCTTAAAATTCCTAACACCTCCGAAAAACCAACCGTGACAAGATAATCTGCTTTTTGGCCCAGAATTTTTTCTATTTGATCTATACCATATTCCAAGCCACCCAAACCGCAAGCATTAGAAACATAATAATCAGTTGCGAGTTTTCCTGTCCCTGGTGGCAAAGGAGAATATGTACCACGCGGTACAGCCGTGATCGTAATCTTATTGTTCTTTTTATCGATCGTAATAAATTGAATAGCATCGCAATGGCCCTCTACTTGGCCGGCGCGTTTATCTAGCCCGAGGAAGAGAATCGAAACCTTAGCATCGTCACCAAAAGGATCCGACGAGGCCACGTCATTGGTCACTTCCGCATGATGAGAGTTGATGGCATCTTCAATAGCCTGTTTATGCTGCCGCTCAGCTTCAGCGACTTTATGCCAAGCTAAGCCCTGGATTATGCCCCAAGCGCCAACAATTACAACTATTAAAATTATTGAAATAATGATTAACTTCTTCATATATTCATACTACTATATAGAAGAGAGAAAAACAATTGTGCAAAATTTTTGTAATCATTCTAAATGATATATAATACAATCATAGTATTTTTAAACTATACATTTTCAAAATAAAAATATGGCAAAATCAAATCTTACTAACAGAGAAAAACGAGGAAGCCGTGCAAATAGTAAACAAAGAGGAAAAATAAAAGTCGTTGCTAATCAGACAATTCCTTTTATTATCGAGTCCAACGGAAAATATTCTGGCTTTGAAATTGAGTTATGGGAAATGGTTGCTAAAGAAATCAATGTTAAGTTTGAATACATAAAATGCAGTTTTCAAGAAGTTGTTCCTCTGGTTGCAGCCAAAAAAGCAGACGTCGGTCTCGCCGCCATGACAATCAATGAACAACGTGAAGAAGTCATCGACTTTTCTCATCCAACATTTCAGGCTGGCTTACATATTTTATTATCAAAAAATAGAACTAAAATTGATTTTGCTAGCACTATCAGAACATTTATTTTTCAAGGTTACAAACAACTTATAAAACCACTACTTGTACTTTTGTTGATTATTTTCATTTTTGGCAACGTCCTTTGGTTTGGTGAGCGATTCAGCGGTTCCTTTACTCCAACATATATACCTGGAATTTTTCAAGCAATTTGGCTCTCGCTCTGTACGATCATCGGATCAGATGGTGGCATGCTTGTTTATGGAGTAAGCACTTGGTACGGCAGACTCATTCTGACTTTGGGACAATTAACAAACCTGGCCGTTCTTGGACTTTTGATTGGAGAACTAACAGCTTTCATCACAACAAAAAAAATTCGACTACATATTGAGGGGCCAAACGACCTGAAAGGAAAAATTGTGGCAACAGTAAAAGATTCAACCAGTGAACCTGTATTAAAGAGATTGGGCGCAAAAATTGTTTTAGTAACTAAAATAGATGAAGCTTACGAAAAACTTAGAACTAATAAAGTTGAAGCGGTTGTTTTTGATTCACCCGACTTAATTTACTATGCGCTTAATAATGGCTCTAATTGGGCTGAGGTTGTGGGAGAAATATTTGATAACCAGGATTATGGTCTTGTCTTGCAAGAAGACAGTCCGTTGCGCGAAAGAATCAATCGAGCGCTACTCATTATCCGAGAGAACGGCCTGTATGAAACTTTATATAAAAAATGGTTTGGTAATTTAAAGTAACCGTAACTAAAACATAAAAAATGCTCAATTGAGCATTTTTATAAAACTTATTATTCAGATTAATGATACGAATCGCTACCTCTTTCAACAACATCGTGTTCAGGATTCCTATATGCCATGTATTCGTCAAATGAACGGAATAAACCACCCAACTCTCTACCACACCACGGATCAATGACGCGTCCAGAATCACTTTCCCAATATCGATGAGAAATACGTCCGCCAGTGCGCTTAGTTAGCCCCTTAACGCCAAAAAGCTCGGTTAAATATTCAGCCACGCTAGCGCTATTTACGCAGGCTGTTGGTATTTTGTGATCAATAACGTCAGTTAAATTATGAGTACCTCCACTTAAAACCAATTTAAGACCTTTTGGTAATCCTAGCCACTTACCTTGTCTATCAATGGTCCACAAAGAAATAGCCAGCATAATTTCTTCTTCCTCAGTTAATGGCCCTCTTACCTTTTCCAGATTTTGAAAAATTTGATCCCAATGCTGAAGAATATACGGAAATTTAATAACCTCCCGAATTTTCTCGACGTCCCGCGTTTTAATAGCTTCAATAATTGTTGATACTTCTGCTTTCCACTTTTCTATGGTGGCTTCATCCGGTGATTTCAAGACATACTCCTTAAGCCCAATTCTTTTTTTAAAGACTGTTCCGTCTGGAGCTGGAGAACTCGCTATATCAAATTCTTCAGGATCAGTTGGGTCTACCCGAAGACTGTCAAAACGGCTATTTGGATTAAATTGACCTTCGTAGCTCATACAGACAATATTGTTATACAATTATTATAATCATATAGTATAAAAATTGTATGGATTCGTCAATCTGCAAACCGTAAATTACAATTGACAGTCTCCCCGTAACAAATTAAAATAAGAACATAACATTGAACAAAATTTTATGGGTCATGTCACCAGTAAAAACTATTTACATCTTCAAGAGCGCTTAGACCGTAACGCTCAAGGCGCGCCAGCGAGCGAAGCACTTTTCAAAATTCTAGAAGTTTTGTTTACACCAGACGAAGCCGATCGAGTTGCGCACCTGCCTGTAAAACCTTTTACAGTTGTAGATGCAAGCAAGCGCTGGAAAATTTCAGTTGAAGAATCACAAAAAATTCTCGATGAATTATCTGACAAAGGGCTATTACTCGACACCACTCATGACGGTGTGCAAAAATATGTTTTGCCACCAACTATGGCTGGATTTTTTGAATTTTCCATGATGCGCACAGATGGCAAGTTCGATCGCAAAGTTTTGGGCGAATTATTTTATCAATACATTAATGTCGAAGATGATTTTGTCACCAAAGCTTTGATGCACAAAACTTCGATTGCACGAACCTTGGTACACGAACAAACTCTCGCGCCCAAAGAACAATCTGAAATTTTAGATTATGAACGCGCCACACATATTATCGACTCTGCCACTTGCATCACCGTCGGAACTTGCTACTGCCGCCATAAGATGGAACATGTAGGCAAGGCCTGCAAAGCACCGCAAGACGTTTGTTTGACGTTTAACGGCACGGCCGAGAGTTTATCGAAGCATGGCATTGCCAAAGAGATTTCTAAAGAAGAAGCGCATGCCATCCTTAAACGCTGCATCGACTATGGTCTAGTTCAAATCGGCGATAATATTCAAAACAATGTTAACTGGATTTGTAATTGTTGCGGTTGTTGCTGCGAAGCGATTCTAGCTTACAAAAAAATTGGTTACAAAAGTAAATTGACGAGCAGTTTCTTTGCCAAAATAGATAATGACAAATGCAAAAACTGCGGACTCTGCGTCACTAAATGTCCCGTGGAAGCAATTTCAAAAGTCGACGGCAAAACAATTGTTGATCTCGACAAATGTATTGGCTGCGGGGTTTGTTCCCGTGTTTGCGGGGTCAAAGCAATTGAAATTAAACATCGTGACAAAAAAACTTTTGTACCAGAAACAAGTTTTGAACGCTGCGTGCTAACTGCCATTGAACGCGGCAAACTTGCTGGTTACATTTTCGATAATTATGATTTATGGACCAATGAAATGTTACGACATCTACTGGGGATTCTTATTACCCTTTCTGGCGCGAAGTTCTTGCTGGCAAACGAACAGCTAAAGTCGAAGTTCTTGGTTCATTTGAGAAAATTGGTTGAAAAATATTCTTAACGTCTAATAAAAGATCCCGGGTTATTAATCGGGGTCTTTTTTATTGGAGACAATCGAGATTATAATTTACAATTTTCGTCTCTACAATTAGGATCTTTAAATGAATTTTCATTATTAAACTTTTCTTTCCACTCTTCCGGATTACCATAATCAGCAAACTCACTATACCAACCATGATGAAACTTGGGTTTATGCGCGGCTTTGATGGGGCACCAATATCTTTCTGTACGCCCAGCAACTTCAACGCAGTAAGCAAACAACCCGTTAACATAAGTACAATAGACACAATGAACTTTTTGGATCCAATTTAAATAATCAAGAAATTGTCTATCGTAAACAATAAAATCTTTTCGCTTAACTTTAGGGATGTGATAAAGCGGAAAAGCAACTGTGTGATACAGAGTAATAAAAGCATCGAGAATTAAAACCGGTATTATCATCATGTAAATAAAGGGCATGGACAATAAATGTCGAATACTTTGCGGAACTGCATACTTCCAAGCTGGAATTCTAAATAACTTATTCTTGCGACGAGATTCTTTTTCAAAAACAATCTTTTTGCCAGAACCTGCCGATGAAAAACCATACTTAGTGGCTAACTCTGCATATTTTTCACTCAACTGTTTATTCAGCTCACCAATCTTCTGCGCGATCTCTTTAATGCTTAAATTCATATGGACGAAGTGTAGCAGTAATTCATTTATTTAGCGACTTCTCTATAGATTTAGCTTAAATATTGACAAACTTTAACGATTCTGTTTTAATACCTTCTTGCACACAACGTGCACACGGAGGTTCCCATGGCCCAAGCGTATTTCAATGAGCCGACGCCTCTGAAGCAGCAGTATCCGGAAGAGCAGAACGGAATGTCCTGGATCCAGATCATCGCTGCTCTCTGTGCAGCGATAGCCATCTCCATGCTGACAACGATCGGTGCCTGGCCCGGATCGTGGTGGTTGTTCCTGCTCATCGTCCTCGTCCCCAGCGCTCTCTCCGCCCTCCTGTTCTGGATCGCTCCAAGCACTACCCAGAAGAGCTTCAACAAGGCCTGGAAGAAGGCCTTCAAGGCCAACAACGAAGATCTGCACCTAGACTACACGGCCATCGACCAGGTCATCGAGTATCTGAACAAGCACACCACCTACCTCATCGCTGACTTCGAGCACGTGGCCGTTTCATTGGCCATCCACCTGCGCCAGAACGACCCGTTCGACACGAAGGAGCACTCCAACTGCAGCCGGGAGGTGCTGCACGCCTACTTCCACCTGAAGGACGGCAGCAAGCCCTTCGTGATCAGCTCCTGTCCGCGCGAAGACGCGCAATGATCAAAATCCCCCGAGAGACTCATGTCCCCGGGGGATAATTTTTTCCAAAATTTTATTAGTTGATATCACTAGCCGAAGCAAAGGAATGAACGCGACTGTCCATAATAATATCAGATTTTCTCAAAGGCCTTTTTAAAACCAATCCCTCGAAGGATGAGCAACGGCTGAGTGCTACATATGTTTGACCATGAGCAAAACTACCATGCCCCAAATCGATAATAACTTTATCAAAAGTTTTGCCTTGGCTTTTGTGGATTGTGATTGCCCAGGCCAACTTGATCGGTATTTGTTTAAAAGTTCCCAGGTTTTTTCTGACAAACTCGCCACCAACATAAACATATTTTGATATTTCCCAAGTATGTTTTCTAACTTCCACAATCTTACCATCAGCTTTTTCTATTTTAACCACAGCGTCGACATTCCCTGTTTCCGGATTGGTGCGATCGAATATTTCTAAAATTTTACCAATGGTTCCATTGACCCATCGACGTTCCGCGTCATTACAAATGAACATAATTTGAGCGCCAGCCCGCAGAGTTACTGCTAAATCATTCGGGAAAAGATTTTTAGCTAGTGTTCCCGTCTTGTCAGCTACAAAAATGCGTTCATCTTCGTTAATTTGTTTGAGTTTTTTCTCATTAATTTCATTGGCACTCAAGTTTGTGGTCATCAAATGGATATACTTCTCATCATCGCTTGGCACAAAGTTGGGCTGATAGCGCGCATTTAATTTTTTAATTTGATCGAAAGTTATAGAATTATCTCGGACTGCATTTAATAGTTCAATAAATTCAAGATCTTTTTGTCGGTAGATCTCGTTTAGTTCTACCAGTTTTACTTTAAAACCTTGAGAGAACATATTGCTTTGTCCACGAAAGATTGTCGCATCAAAAAAATAGGGCGATTCATATTCAGAATAAAACTTTTGACTGTCAGAAGACGTTATCACCGGTGGGAGTTGATAAAGATCGCCGAAAAAAACCATTTGCACGCCACCAAAAGGTTTTTCGTTTTTGCGACTGCGTTTTAAAACTATATCGATGGCATCGAGCAAATCAGCACGCACCATAGATATTTCATCAATAGCAATTGTTTTAAGACGACGGAATTTATCTTGTTTCTTTTTATTCATGACCATGTGCATGGCTTCATCTTTTTCAAAACCAGGTTTCAATGTAAAAAAAGAATGGATGGTTTCGCCATTAACATTGACGGCCGAGATACCAGTCGGCGCCAAAATGATTATCCGTCGCTCGGCCGTAAGTCTAATATGTTCCAAAAGAGTTGATTTGCCAGTTCCTGCTTTGCCGGTGACAAAAACATTCTCATTCGTGTTAAGGATAAGATCAATGGCCTTTTTAGCTTGTTCTGAAAAGTTCATCATGGAGACATTTTAGCACAAAATATCAGAATCTCCGCACGTTGACTTTTTAGGCCAAGAGACTAGCATTATAAGTAGGTGCTTTGTCCTCAAAAGGAAGGTGAAAAATGCAAGGCGTAGAGAAATCCCACATGAACGCTGCCATTGCAGCGCTACTCAAGGCCTACTTCGACTTCATCAATTCCACTGTGGAGGATGCGCTACGAAAAATCGCCGGTTATGGCAAGAAGGACACCCTCGGCATGGACGCTGGTCCGGAGATCACCATCTGCGAAGAACTCAACCGGTACGACAGCGGCGCAGTCGTGATCACCGAAGAAATCGGCCGCAGAGGGACCGGATTCAAAGACACCTTCCTGCCGAACGATCCTCAGACGCTGCGAACCGTCTTCATCAGCGACCCCACAGACCGTTCCAACCAGCTCAAAGCGTTCTTGATGGCGTATCCGAGGGAAAGCAGAATCGGCGACATCTTCGCTGACCCAAGTACCCGAGAGAAGTGGGAAAGCCAATTCAGCGGCCCAGCCTCGATCTCTGGTGCGACCTCGGCCATTAGCTGCGTTCGGCGCGGTCTGCCTATCTTCGCGGTGATCGTCAACTACATCACGCAAGAAATGATGGTGTCCTGCGCTGCCGGAAACCGAGTTATCAAGTTGGCCGATGGTCAGCCCAGTCTCATCAACCTCGACTATGTGTGTGAACACGGAAGTCTGCTCGTTTTCCCCGGTATGAACAGCCGAGAATACAGCAACATGCAGAGATTCACGACCTTCCTCGGCGACGCCGGTAAAGTCGGCTACAAAGAAAACTTCCTGGACAGCGGGCTCATGGACGAAACTCGGATGGCCGCGTGTCTGCACTACGACAAACCCGGCGGCCCGTCGCGAGTGCTCTACCTTTCTTCGTTGCAGCCAAGCTCAACCCCGGTTGGGTTCGTCCTCGCCAACGGTGAAAAGATCGGGGAATGGATACACTGGCTGCCGTTTGTGCGCTTTGCGCGTAGCCAAGAAGACAACAGCCAACCCGCGCTGGTTCTCTACGAGGTCTTCCAAGACCGGCCGTGGACTAAGGAAGGCGTGCTGATGTCCTGCCCGCCCAACTACAGCGTCTTCCGCGAGTTTGGGGATAAGTTCTTCATCGACACCAGCCTGCTGCTACGGATGCCGAACCCCAGCAAGCTCCGGTCCACCCTGATCATCGCCCCGTTCAACAACCGTTGGGCGATGCGCATGAGTAGCCAGTCCGGATATCGGACAATCGAGTTCTAAAGAGAAAAAAGCCCGGATTCCACATGGAGTCCGGGTCTTAAATTTAACTTAAAAAGATTATCAAAAATCACCTACATTTGATCCATTTAAAAACGTGTGCTACATTATATATAGAGTATTTGGAAAAAGGCGTCGACCGTAAGGACGATTGCCTTTTTTCTTTTTATATAAGCAATCTCTGCTTCACATCTTTATCAACAAACACGTTAAACTTCCGATCTCTAAAACCATCAATAAAACCTGCTATACCTAACCGTTTTTTAAAATGTTTTACAAAGGCTATTTTGTTTTTATCTCCTGTTACCAACCCAAAACAAAGTTTCAAATCATAATTAATCGCCCCAATAATGAGATCCACAACTTGAAGTAAATCATTCCCCTTTGAATCAAATTTACACACGCCAGCTATCGCTAATCTTGACCTTTGTTTGTTTATCTTAGTTTTTACTGACACTTCATACCTTACATTTTTGGGAGTAGTAACATGATCTGCGATTAAGATTATTATTTCATTCGTAGTATTACTCAAATCACCACCCAATACTCCATCCAGTAACAATCTAATGGAAATCTCTTCATAGGCTAGCCATTGATCATTATTAAATTTTGATTTAAAATACGCGCCAGCCTTGTCCACGGTATATGAATAAAAATTAATACTTCTTGTGTCAAAAAACGCATCAAGAGCAAATTTAAGAAAAGTTATATTTTTATATGAGATTTTGTTAAATTTCATTTCATCATAAAACCCTTCCTTCGTTCTTTGGTACTGCAATTTACTATACAAATAGTACGGCTGACTACATTTTATTATACCAATTGTAAAAAATGGATTTTTACCATCACACAAGCTCCCACTTTCATCTAAAAAACAAAACTTTGACCAAATTTTGTCATAATCGGACAAACAAATTTTTATATCCTTGCCTACAGGTAACATATATTGCACAGTATATTAGAAGTCCCTCAATTATACCCGCATACTATTTACTTTGTCATTTCTAGGTGAAACGTATAACAAAAAACGGTTCAGGTTGAACCGCACTTTTACAGATGGCCTTCATATGGTTTACCAGGTACCTAAACGTAGTGAATGGTCCTTGGCTCACCATCGTGGATGATGTTAGAACTATTATACAGAGAACAGCAGGGTCTGTCTATATCCCAAAGCTTGAACCAATTGCTCTGTAAATACCACAAAATGCCAAGCTCCCAGAACGGGGGCTTTTTTGTTTGGGTTTACTTTTTAGGCCAAATATGATATTATGTTGGTGCGAAACAACATTACTATTTTTTAGTCCGAAGAATAAACAAAACTTATTTTTGAGTTTTTGTGCCTTCTTGTGAGTTGGAACGGGCGTTCCGACCAAAACACAAGAGGCATCTTCGGACGCCAAATGTTGTTTCGCAGGTCGGGCGTCCGTTTTTTTAATTCACAATTTTAACTTATGCTTAAAAACATCAACTGGAAGAAAACAATCAAATGGTCGGTGATTGTTATCTTGGCAATTGCCTTATGGCAATTCACTCTATTGATTTTGCCTTTTGTCGGTATCTGGTATGTTTGGAAAAGGACAAAATATACTAAAAAGACCAAGACCCTCTTAACAGTTGTTTTGGTCGGTATCATCTTTTTGGGCTCTTTGGCTATGCAAGAAGGAGCTAAACAAGCAGAAATATACAAAACCATTGCAGTGGCCATTACAGAACCATTAAACAACACTACAACAACAGCCAAGAGCGTTGTTATTAAGGGTAATGTAAATTTGGATGGAGCAAAGGTTAAGATTAACGGCCAAAAAGTGCAGTTGAATGATAAAAACTTTGAATATACTGCCTCACTCCCAGAAGGACAGGCAACTAATTTTGAGGTTATTGCCCAAAAAGGTTCCTATACAGCGAAAACAACTTTTACCATAACAAACGAACTCTCACCAGAAGAAAAAGCCGAGAAAGCTAAAATAGAAGCCCAAAAAGAGGCTGAACGTAAAGCACAAGAAGCCAAAGAAGCTCAAATCAAGGCTGATTTAGAAAAGAAACTAAAAACTGCCTTGTCAAAGATGAGGATTGAAAATGATGATATGATAAAAGCGGTTAGATACGAGGATAAAACCAGCCCACAATACCGCAATGTTAATGGGTTTTATCTTACAATTACAGAACATCCAACCACAGGCAGATATTTAACACTCAATCTCCAATATAGCGGGAGTGATTGGCTATTCATCTATGGTTATATAATCAAAGCCGACGAACAGACATTCGTTTTAACGCCAGAAAAAGTTAATAGGGATAATTCAAATTATGTTTGGGAGTGGTCAACTTTTACAGATGAAAAAGAAATAATGCCGATTATTGAAGCGGTAATAAAATCCAAGGAAGCAAAAGTGCGTTATCAAGGCCAACAATACTACAAAGACAGAGTTATCACAGCAACCGAGAAACAAGCCTTGCAGAATGTATTAGACGCTTTGGTCGCATTGAAAATGGGAGTTCAACAATAACCTTACCAATTTACAAAACCCCACTTTACAGGTGGGGTTTTAATTTACCATTCTTTCGGTGGATTTTTGAATAGGTTAATTGCTTCTTTGCCTTTTTCATCAAGGGAGTTTATATCCTTTTCTGTTAAAGCATCAACTTTTAACTTCACTTCTTCCACGGAATATAGCCCTTCAATAGATTTTTTATCTAAATTATTATAATCACCAGCAGTTGAAAAAACACGGCTTACACAGCCCTTCAAAAAATAAAGTAAACCGTCTTGACCCTGTATTATTTTTTTGATGTATTCTTGAACTTTTTGTTCTCCCGCCCAATCTTTCCAGCGGTATAGTAGAGATATGAGATTTTTTTCTTTTTGTAATCGTCCTTCATCCGCATAATTTTCAATTCTACCAGCCAAATAATCTTTTAATTCATTGAAAGTGTTTTCGTCAATTATATCTCCCTCTGGGTCTGGGTCTTTTTTATCCTTTTCAAGTATGACTGCGGTAAAATAAACTGGTGAATATAATGATTTTGTATTTTTTATAATCTTCTTAATAAAATCAACTTTTTCCTGTCCCTTCAATTCTTTTATTATTTGGTAGCCGATACGATTTGTTTGCGTTGAAATATCATTAAAATCAAACATTCCCTTTCTGCCATCTTCAATGCTGTTTTCTAAATCCCAAAGAGTTATCATTAAAGTTTCTTTTTGGTCAAGTGTCATTTTTTCAACCTTATCAAGAATTTTAGATAACATTGGCCTCAATTTTTGCTCATCATTGATTTTAATTATGTTTTTAGAAAAAGCATCTTTATCACTCAAAGTTTGGATAACAGCAGAAACCTCAACTTCTGAAATAGCACCATCTGGTATTGCAAGCTGGAAATAGAAATCAAATTTTTCTTCTGAACACACACGCAACTCACTTCGCCAAGTTTTTTGCCATTCGTGGGGGTAATTTGTGCTAAAATCAAGTTGAGGAAATAGTTTTCTTGAAATATCGCCAATTATTATTCTCAATTCCTTTGGGACAAGTTCCAACACTTCTTTATATAAGTTTTGTTTTGTATCTTTATCATCCCGTCCGTTCATACCCGCATATAAACTCACAGTGCCAGTAAACAAATTTTTATGTTCTCTGATTGATGAATAAAATCTCGGTGCAAATACTCTTATGGCTTCAATCCCCATAAAATCAACCATATTAACATCGTATTTACCCATTATTGACCAATTCAACCCCAAAGAACTTATATAACGTTTTATATCTCTTATTGTTTTGAACAATTCCTCAAAGCCACTATAAAGAAGTTCTCTCCACCTTTTTTCGTCTTCGCCTTCAATTTTAACCTCACCATAAACTTGTTTAATAGTTGCATCTAAATCACTAAATAACACTTTTGATAAACCCTGTCTGTTTGGTTCTGGCAGGGTAAAGGAAACTTGGATTATTTTTTTAAGATATTCTTCCCCAGACCATCCATCTTCGTTAATTCTTTCAACAACCCTATCTCTATCATAGGCTAACATAAAAATAGTATTCGGAAAGTTTGCAGTCATTTTGACCAACTTTAATATCAACCTCGTTTCTTCCTTGTCTAATCTGTCAATGTCGTCAACGATAATTACTATTTTTTTATTAAGCTTTCTCAAATAATTATCTATATCCTTTCTTATTTCTTGTAAACTTTTCGCCTTTTTCTTTTTCCATATTTCGCCCAAACCAAATCCAAAAATAGTTGGCGAGAAAGACACCTGCAATTTTGAAATATACGAACCAATTATCTTTATGATTTCTTTTCCGTTTTCTTTTTCTATGCCACCCATAAGTGCAGAAAAGAAATCAGAAATCAATTCATTTTTGCCAGTAAAATTCCACGGATTAAAAGGAACAACTATTGTTTCTTTATCAATGTCATTTTTTATGAGATTTACAAAGGATGTTTTGCCAGACCCCCAACGCCCTTCAATTCCAATAACAAAACTTTCATCGTTATGATGGTTTTTAATCAATTCAGCTATTTTTTTAGCAAGAGGTAATCTATTTAGCAAGTCATCCTCTTTCTTTGTTATCGGGCTATCTGGTAATATCATATTTTAATTCCATCCAAAAATATACAAAATTAAACCAACAATTACGCTGACAATAATGACGCCCCACCATTTTTGATGCCAGAGTAATTTTAATTTTGATTTGAAATTACTATTCAAAACTTTGGTTCGCGTTCCTTTGTTCAAAAAGCCAACATCAAAACCTTCTGTTTCAACATTGTCATATAATGTTTCTACACCCTCATCAATAATTCCGTAAGTTGTTTTTTGTTCTTTGCCCATACTAAACCGTTTTTATCTCCTCAAATATCTCGTGCTGGCGAGCTTGAAGATTTGCATCAAAAATGATGCGATATTCAAAGTTTTTGTTCTCCACTTGAAACTCTTTGAAACCCAGTTCTTTGGCAAATACAGAATTGAAAATATCTCGGATGTGTCCGTTGTATTCTTTCTTGTTGCGTTCGTATCCTTCTTTTTCATTGCCAGCTTTTACTTCAACAACCAAGTATCTACCCTTTGAGGTTTCAATCAAGAAATCGGGGAAGTATTTTGCAATGCGTTTTTCATCTGGGTTGTAGTATTCAAAGTAAAACTCATTATGAGTTGGGTCGCTTACGCCACCAGTAAAATAAACATCAACCACGGCTTCATCTTTGTCCAGAACACCACGAAGATATTGAAACAAATCTTTTTCGTCGCCACTGTCAAAATTATAAGGATTGATATGAAAACCAATTCGGCTCTGCCCCCATTTTCTGTTTGCATCCTCACGATAAACAACCAACCCGTCTTTACCTTTTTCACGAGTTATTTTAAAAGGATAAAGCTTGGTTAATTCCAGTTCCTCTTCAACAGCTTCCTTTTTTTCTTCGTATCTATAAGCTTTGTCCAAAATACCATCAGTAATAAACGACAGCAGACCTATATTTTTATTAACCTTATTAACAATTTCTTCACGAGAAAGATTGTTATTTTTGAGAATAGCTTCAACATCAGCACACGGCAGATGCGTGTAGCGGTTAATCACTTCAATAATTTCATAAAATGTTAAATCGCCCTTTTGTTCAAGCTTTTTTGTAGATTGAGTTTTGCTATATCCCGCAACACCTTCATTCAAGAAAATACCACCTTCGGCAATATAGGCTTGATGTCTATCCGTATCAAACTTTTCAAAGTCAATTTTAATCTTTTCAACATCGGCTCGTTGTATCGAGATAATCTCTTTCAAAATCTTGTTGACTTTAATCTTTTTTCTTCTTTCAACTTTGAGTTCGTGTTCAACTTGTTCCTGTTCTTTGCCTTGTAATTCTAAAATATCAACAGCAAAATTGTTTCTCAACTCCTTGTCCAGTATCTTGTAGTTATCAGTTGATAAGAATACACGGGCAATAGTTGAGTTGTCGCCAATACTTCGTAAACATCGGGTAGATGATTGCAGAATAAAGATTGAGCTTTTTGGTTTTCTAAATAAGGCCGTTGCAACCAAAGAACGACAATTCCATCCTTCCGTTCCTTTTCCAACCAAAAGAATAAACTGCTTGTTGCTTTCTTCTGTATCAAGTGTTATAAACTCATCTTTGTTATTTTCGGCATCGGTGTGATATTCCAAAACCTTTTCAAGGGCTATATTTTGCTCTTTAAGGGCTTTTTCAAGCTTGGGACGAAGGTTTTCACGTAAGTCCTCAATACTGGCAGAATAAAAGGCAATCTTGGGCAATTTCCCTTCTAATCTATTCTCGCCATATTCACCCCAGAAAGTTTCAATTACATTCTTGATAAACCCTTCATCTTTCGTATTGCTATAATCATAAAAACGAACTTGCTTCAAAATACCTTTTTCAATACCTTCCTTTAAGCTGTAATGATACACAACGTCAGTAATCATCTTATTTTTTACATAAGGAGTTCCAGTCAAATTGATAACATTGACGATGGGAGTATTCTTGTGAAGATATTCAATTGTTTGTTTTACTTTTTTCAAATCACCTTCAAGGTTTTGACCATAAGAGTGATGAGCTTCGTCAACAAATACTGCAAGGCCATCAAGTTTTCTGATAGCAAGCAAGCGAGCATTTTCAGCTTCCACTTTGCCAAGATATTTTACATTTTGAAATAATCCTTGCTTGATATTATTTGTTAGATTTTTTGTTTTCAAAATTATCTTTTGGGAGTTGGACACAATCACGTTATAGTTGCCAATAGGAGTGAGTGGAGTATCTGTATCTTCGAGATAATGATATTTGATATTAAGTAAAATGTTTTCGTATTCTTTTGGCAGAACTTTGGAATAATCAAAAGCTTTTATTTCTTTTAAGCTTTCAATAATTGTTTTGTCTGGTGCAAAGACAAGAGTATTGCGAGCGAAACGGTCATCACCTTCGTGATAAAAAGACAAAACAAAATCATAAACCATCATCACAGCCATCAAAATAGTTTTACCCGCTCCCATTGTTAGAGCGTAAACTTGATTAGCATAATCAGCGTCACCAAAACTATTTTTCAAAAGAGTGTTTATTTTTTTGGGGTCTTCAAGATAATCAAATGCTTCACTCTTTGAAAGGCCAAGAGCTAAAAGCAAATCTGCTTTTTTATCAAAAAGAGATTGAAAGATTTCGCCAGTTGGTTTATTTTTTACCACTTCTTTGAGATAAACGTAGGTTTCAAAAGCTTCGACTTGTGGCATATATAAAAACCCCACCTTGCGAATATGTTTCAAGATGTTTAATGTTTCTTTTTCTACATCTGGATATTCAGCTTCTCGCCAAGTATCCACTTTTGTTTTTATTACTTTGAGGAATTGATTATCCATAGAAGCTAAACTTTTATTACTTCAAAGTATTCTTCACCCAAAACATCAACAATCTTCACCGCAACTTTATAGCTTCCTTTTTTATCATAATCCCAATTATATTCTGTTTTTACAACTTCTTTTTTTGAAGGGACATCAATAATTTCGGCATTAAATAATTTACCATCATAATCAACGTCAATGGCAACACTATCAATAATCTGTTTGAAATCCTCAACCTTTGCTTTTGCTTTACTTTCAAGAACCTTTTCATTTTCAATTTCAAGCTTTCGGATTAGAATTGGAGAATAAAACTCTTTGATTTTAACAGACAACTTTCCATTCTTTTGTTTTGCTTCAATCTTTGCTTCTGGTTTTTGTTTGAATACCAAATTTTGCTTGTCTGTGAGAATATCTCGAACCTCAATCCTCACTCCTGTATCATTTTCTTTTTTTAAGAAATCAAGAACATCAAGTTCCATTCCAGAACAAACAACAAAAACACCTTCTTCAAAAGTTTCTTCTCCTTTCTTTGATGTTTTCTTTGGAGTAAAATCGCTTATTTTATCACTCACATTTTTGAGAACATTTTTTACATCAAGTTTGTTCAAAACTCTGTTCATCGGCATTACTTTTACAAAACTATTATCAAGTGAGCCATCAAAATATGTTCGCTTAATCGGTTCAACGCCATACATCTCCATCACAATTTCCTTGGCTTCAATTTCATTTTTGAAAACATCATAATCATTAACGTTCAAAACCTTAAAGCCGTCATTTCCCTTGAAATCATCACTTAATAGTGTTTTGTCTTTTTTCTGTTGTTCCAATATCTTATTTAATCTTCGTGTTGTTGTTTGTATAGCTCCAATGTTAATATCACAGCCAATCCATTTTCTGCCAAGTTTTTGAGCGACAGCACAAGTGGTTCCACTACCCATAAAACAGTCCAGAACCACATCTCCATTGTTCGAAGATGCTTTTATAATTCTTTCAAGTAAAGCTTCTGGCTTTTGTGTTGGGTAGCCAAGGTATTCTTGTGATGCCGATTTTGTTGTTGAGCTTTGACCGATTTCCCAAACATCATCGGCTTTTTTTTCTGTGAAATCTTCATAGATAATCTTCCCATTATCATCTCTGGCGGCTACAAGTTTTTGCTCTTCCTTTGACCAAATACGTTTATCTCTTTTTATGGTTTTACCCAAATTCAACATTATTTTATTTGCTGTATATTTCGGAGATTTTGAATACCAAATTATATTATTGTGATTAGTAGCAAACCCTTTAACGTTGCCCTGAAAATTATCCGAGTAATGCCAAATAATCTCATTAACAAAATTATCTTCTCCAAATACCTCATCCATTATTATTCGTAAATAAGCTACCTTATGCCAATCACAATGCAAAAAAATACTACCAGTATCACATAGAAGTTCTCGTATGAGCAACAACCTTTCATACATAAACTGCAAATACTCATCTTTATCCCACATATCTGTATACTGTTTTTCTTCTATCAAGCTTTGTTGCTGTCCGTGCATCATTTCACCTTTTATCTTAACTTTTTTTACGTAATCGGCTTTGCTGTCAAAAGGAGGGTCTATATACACAAGGTCAACTTCACCTCGAAACTCTTTCAAAAGATGAGAAAGAACTTGAAGATTATCACCCCAAAATAGTTTATTAAACCATTTCGCATCTTTATTGCCGTAAACTTCTTTTTCTTGGGCTGGATAGTATTCAACTTTTGATAAAGGTTTTTTGCCAACCCAGTGAAGCATCGGCCGACCCTTTGCTTGTGAGATTTCTTGTGATTGTGCCATATAGATTTAATTTTTATTGTAATTTTTTAATAATTGTAATATGTCTTGTTTACGAAAACGCCTGTCGCCACGCTTACCAAAACGAATACATTTTATGATGCCTTCTTTCTCCCAATTTCGCAAAGTATTCGGATGACAATTCAATAGTTCACAGGCCTGTTTTAGCGTCAAAATATCTGGCAGATTGTTTTCTTCCATATTGATTTTTAACTCCATATAAGTTAACATTATTATACAGTAAGCTTCGGCTTAAATCAAATGATAATTATATGAGTTTTACACCCTTTGAACCAAAAATTGAGGCTGGATGGCGAGATTTGCTGTCTAAACTTGATTTGCTTGGCGAATATAATAAACTGGCCAATCAGGCTATTCAAAATTATGAGCCACTAATTAACTCCTTCCTTGGCACAGTGGATGAGTTTGAAGAAGAAAAATTAAAACACTTGGAAAAAGTAGCCAAGGCAAAAGAAAAACCAATTTTCGTTGAAATGATTTGGGAGCTTTTACCAAAAATCAATGCCAAATTGAATAATAATGTTGGTTTTTTGCGTGACTTAATTTCTGCGTATAGCCACGAATTATTTTCAGTTGAAAAGAGCCTTGATTTTACAAAGTTGTGGCTGGCCAATTTGTCCGAAAAATATGACAAATCATCATTGCCACTTTATTATTCAACATCTTCCGACACCCCATTGAACAACGAGCACAAACATCAAATCTGTAATAATGTTTCGGCGTTTGGCTCTTTGAACATAGTTGATGCTTTGGCAGAGTTGCAAAAGAGCGAACTTGTCGGCATAAACTCACTACAAATAATTTTTACTTCTCCAACTCTCATCGCAATAGAAACAAAAATTGCCTTAACAAAAAAGTTTCATTATCAGGCAAATACTGGCGATAAAATAACTATATTTTACTCAAACATTAAAGGTCTTTACAGATACAAAGACAACAGCAAAGAACCGCTAAATTATGGCATAGCCGAAGGGAGGGCTGGAATAGTTAAGACCTTATTGGAAAATGAAAGTATTTCTGCTGATTTAATTATGACAATGTTTAAGTATGGCGGTTTAGAAGCTGTTTCTGGTGCAATTGAGGGTATCAATAATTTAACAATGGAAAAGTTGGAAGTCCCAGAAAAAATAATCGGGCACAGCACATCGGGCGGTTATTATCTCAACAAGGATTTTTATAATTTTGAAAAAAAGTAGACCCTTCACTTAATGTTAGTAAAGTAATCTAAAAATGGCTGAAATACGCCATTTTTTTGTTTGCAAAGATTAGCTCAACATTAACTGATTAAGGTTTCAATATGTGAAATAATTATAGTGAAGAAACAATGAGAATTATATGAATAATAACTATTTTCAAACATACGATTTAGGCCTTGCATCTGCATTGATTGCCAATGATTATGAATTGATAGGGATGGACAAGAATAACCCTAAAAAGGTTGCTTTCAGCTTTGAGAAAAACTCGGTTTTGGAGAGGTCGGTCAATGAATACTGGCACGGCCATCTTTTAATTGACGCCAGAACCCTTTTTGAAACACAAAAAATGTTAAAAAATCGGATTTACTCGGATTAAAGTTATGCAACTTTCAGAGCTTAAAATTAAACAATTCCAAGAACTGTATAAAGACAGGTTCAATGTTGAATTGTCTAAACAAGAAGCTCTTGAAAAAAGTGAAAAACTTATTCGGTTGTTAGAGTTAATTTACAAACCAATTACTAAAAAACAGCTGCATCAACTACAAGAAAAAGATGCTGGCCGATAGTTAAGAGCAAGCCAAACAAGAACAAACTTTTGGCTTTCTAAAACTGCCGACCGACGGGCTCACTATACAGAATGACTTCATCTATGGGCTTTGTGTCTGAACGAGATTTCAGACGCCCCCGTGGAGCCATCCCCCCTATATGTATATAGCAGGAGAACAGTGAACCTCACCCCCCCCCCATTCTGGAAGTAGACCCCGAGGGAGGCAGTTATAAGGCAATATAGACAAATATGTATTCAAAAGAAGAACAACTTGAAATATACAAGCGTATTGGGATTACAAAAGAGGTCTACAAGCTTTTACGTGCTGAAAAACGGAAACAAAAAATAAGTATGGCTAAAATAATTTGTAATTTAACTCTTAAAACTTATGGCAACAGAAAAACAAATCGTGGCCAATGGCCAAAACGCTCTCAAAGGTGGTGTGAAAACCGAGGAGGGCAAGGAAATATCCAAGCTCAATTCACTGAAACACGGCTTAACCAGTCAAATAGTGATAAACTTTGATGACCAACAAGATTGTGTCGCTTTCTCTGATGAATTGATTTCCGTATTAACACCAAAAGATGTTATTGAAACATTGCTTATTGAAAGAATTGTTTATAATTACGTCCGACTGATGAGAGTGAGTAAAATTGAAACAAATCTTATTGACTGCAATGTCAATTCAAGCCGAACAAAAAAGATTTACCTTAATACAGAGGAGGGTGAAGAATACCTAAAACAATTGGCAACTTTCAATAAGATGATGGATGACATCGCCGAAAGAAAACAACAAAGTTTAATGGACACCTTACGCACGAACATTGACCAGTTTGAATTAGATAAACTCGCACCACAAGAGCCAGAATACAAATTGGAGAGAATTGATGGTGTTTATCGCCGTTTAAGTAGTAAAGTTGTTGAGGAGTTGGCAGATTTAATCAACCGATATTATATAAGTGCAGAAAATAGATTTTACAGAGCATTACGGGAGTTCTGGGATTACCGCAAGCAAAATGGGTTCGTTTCGCAAAAAATGTCTTGCGAAAGCCCAAACGATGAGTTATAATATAAGTGCTTACCTAACACAACTGATTAACCACAGGGTTTTTTAATGCCTCGTTGACCGAAATGGGCGGTTCTTCCAATGAGGCTACTCCTTGTGGGCAAGCGTGTTGGGTAAGCAAGAACCGCCCTTTTTGATTAAAATTATATGCCAAACAAATTAAGATATTTCGCTTACGCCCGAAAGTCAACCGAGGACAAAGAAAAACAAGCTTTGTCCATTGAGCAACAAACTGATAAGTTCCAAGACAGTTTCGGTGATTTTGATATTGTTGAGGTTATGGAGGAAGAAAAAAGTGCCTTCAAACCATATAACCGACCAAAGTTTACCGAAATGATTGACCGAATAAAAAATGGAGAAGCAGACGGGATTATAGCTTGGCATCCAGACCGATTGTCCCGTAATGAAGTTGATGCTTCAACCATCACTTATATGCTTCGCACGGGTGAACTAAAAGACCTTAAATTTGGCTCCTATGGCTTTGATAACACACCAGAAGGTATTTGGATGCTACAAATCGCCTTATCGCAATCCCAGTATTCTTCTGCCAAGCTTGGCAAAGATGTTAAGCGAGGTTTAGCAAAAAAGATTAAGATGGGTTGGCAGAATGGCGTTGCTCCAATTGGCTACATCAATGTTAAAAATCCAGATACGCAGATTAACGAACTGGCCATTGATGAGGAGCGTTTTCCGTTAGTCCGTAAAATGTGGGATTATATGCTAACAGGAAATTATACACCCAACCAAATCAGGGAGATGGCCAATGATGAATGGGGGTTTAGAACAAAAAAAAGAAAACACAGTGGCGGTCGTCCTCTTTCCCGTAGTGGAATTTACAGGATATTCACCAACGTGTTTTATGCTGGTCTTATACCTTTTGAAGGGCAAGAAGTTGAAGGAAAGCATCAACCAATGGTTAATATGGACGAATACGACAGGGTGCAATCAATCCTTGGTAGAGGTGGCAAACCAAGAGCCAAAACACACGAGTTTTCATTTACTGGAACTATTCGTTGCGGTGAGTGTGGCTGTCTTATTACGGGCACAAAAAAGACAAAGTATGTAATAGCCGAAAAAAAAGTAAAGGATTACACATATTGCCATTGCACCAAACAGAAAAGTGGCTATAAGTGCAAACAACCTCGGATAACATTAAGTGAACTTGAACAGCAAATTGACGAACAAATTAAAACTCTAACAATTTTACCAGAGTTCAGAGATTGGGCTTTGGATTATTTGCGAGAAAAAAATGATTTAGAAATTGAGAGCAGAACAAAAATCTACCAACAGCAAAATAAAACTTTGTCGCAAGTGCAAGCAGAGTTGGACAATCTAACCAAGATGCGTTATCGGGAGTTAATTGATGATACGGAATACTTACGAAACAAAAAAGACCTTTCGGTCAAAATTAAAAAACTGCAAGAAAATGTAAGGGATACTGAAAAGCGGGCGGAAGATTGGATTGATTTGGCCGACAGAGCTTTTGATTTTGCTACATACGCACGTATCCACTTTGCTAACGCCAAAACCCAATTAAAAAAAGAAATCATTAGAACTCTTGGTATTACCTTCACTTTGAAAGATGAAAAGCTCTCTATTGAGCCAACAGAGTGGCTTGTGCCGATACAAACACACTATTCTGCGGTTGAAAAGGAATTTCAAACATTAGAACTGAACAAAAAGCTCTCAAATAAAGCAAAAACAGAGGCTTTATCCTCTGTTCGTGCACATTGGCTCCGAGACCAGGACTCGAACCTGGAACTTCGCATTAACAGTGCGATGTTACACCTTTTAACTATCTCGAATCAAAAGAAGCCGGCGAACGCCGGCTTCTAAATAATTTTTTTGTAATATTAATTATCCAGCCAGCGTTTGCTTGCAGTTATTATTACAATTATTTGTCTGGATTTGTTTCATGCTTTCAATATACCATTTTGACTGAATATGTCAAATTTGTTTAAATTTAGAATAAAGTGGACAAAAGCTCTCTTACCTTGACAAAAAGAATGCTTTATAATATTATATAATGTTGTAATATTGTTATTTTTATATTTAAGAACACTCTTTAGTGCCACTTATTTAATGACATTAAAGTGTGTTCTGAAGTCATTTGAAACAACCGACACACAAGAGGTAAGGACCATGTCAACAAACGTGTTCGACGAACTCCGAAGAACGCAATTCCCCCAACTGCTGCCCGGCCAGGTCTACGCTGACTGGACCGGCGCCGCGCTCCCTCCCGTCCACCTCATCGACAGCTGGCACCAACACCTGCGAACGACCCTGCTCGGGAACCCGCACTCACACCATGATCCCAGTGCCAAGGCAATGCAGGGCATCCTGGATACACGCCAGGCCATCCTGGACTACTTCCACGCCGACTCGACCGAGTATGATGTGATCTTCACCTCGGGTGCGACGGCTGCCATCCGCATCCTGCACCACTTCATGTTCACGGGTGGTGAGGTCCTGTTCACGGCTGACAACCACAACACCGTGAACGGACTGCGCGAAGACGCGAAGCAGCAGGGCGGCATTGTGCGTTATGCGCCGATCAAGGAAGACTTGACCCTCGACGCCGAAGCCCTCGATCGCATGCTCCGCTACCCGCGTTCGACCGGTCGAAAGCTCTTCGCCTACCCGGCCAAGTCCAACTACTCTGGCACGCTCCACGACCTATCGTGGGTCAAGCTGGCGCAGGACCTGGGCTGGAGCGTCCTGCTCGACGCGGCCGCGTACTCCTCCAGCCGACGCCTGGACCTGCACGTGGTGAAGCCCGACTTCATCCCGATCTCGTTCTACAAGCTCTTCGGGTATCCCACGGGCCTCGGCTGTCTCATCATCAAGAAGTCCGCCTACCAGAACCTGCACAAGCGCTGGTTCGCAGGCGGAAGCATCCTGCTGGTCTCGGTGATGAAAGACTTCTACGCCCCCGAGTCCCTGGGCTACGCCCGCTTCGAGGACGGCACGGTCGACTTCGCCAACATTCCGGCGATTATCCCTGGTCTGCGGTTCATGCGAGATCTGGGCAACCTCGAGTCCCACATCGTACCGCTCGCCACCCGCCTCTACGACAACCTGTCTACGATGCGCGAGGGCAACAACCACCCCATCGTGCACAGCGCGCGTGGCAATGACATCGTGACCTTCAGCGTCACACGCGGGCCGCAAATAGTGAACGCCTGGGAGTTCGAGAGATTCGCCAATGAACGCGGCGTCTTCGTTCGGACCGGCTGCTTCTGCAACCCGGGCGTCAACGAGAAGGTCTTCGGCTACAAGATCGACGCCTACGAAAAGCTGTACAACTCGGCCATCCTTCCGGACGCAATCACCATCGAAAACCTCCGGCAGTTCTCTGGCGACACCCCGATCGGTGCCATCCGCGCCTCGTTCGGGTATGCCAACAACCAGAACGACGTCGATCGCTTCGTAGAAGTCGTCCGCGAGTTCTTGCGAGCCCTCTAGCCCTTATCTGGCCATCGTCCATCACGGTGGCCAGTATTTTTTTACAAAAAGAAATAGACCCAATCAATTGAGCCTATTTCACAAAAAAATTATCTTATTCTTGCATCATGTCTTTTTTCTTTTCTGTATAAAAACAAATAAATCTTTATAACTTATTTAGTTTGTTTCTGCATAATAAGCGACACCTTCGTATCTCCAGACATCATCTGAATAAAGCTCAATAACAAGATCTCGTTCTTCTTCAGATGCTGTATAAAAATGATGTGTGAAAAGATCACTCCAAAATCTGTATACTGGTGAAGTTGTATCGGTTGGTGAATTATAGGCATAATAAGCAACACCTTCGTATCTCCAGACATCATCTGAATAAAGCTCAATAACAAGATCTCGTTCTTCTTCAGACGATGTATAGAAATGGCCGCTGTAAAGATCGCTCCAAAATCTGTATACGGGGATGCTGGTACCTATTGATGAATTGTATGCATAATAAGCAATACATTCATATCGCCAGACATCATCTGAATAAAGATCAATGACAAGATCTCGTTCTGCCTTAGATGCTGTATAAAAATGCCCGCTATAAAGATCACTCCAGAAACGATATACAGGCACCGCTGTTTCTTGAGTTTGTAATAGAGCTTGATAGGCATTAATTCGTTTTCCTGTAATTGTTTTGCCATCCAGCGAAGGAAGCGAATCTCCTGTGGTTAAAATAATATTTTTGACCTGAGATGAAAGTAAGTTTGGTTGATATCCCCAGATTAATGCTGCAAGACCGGCTACATGTGGCGTGGCCATGGAAGTGCCATTCATAAACTGATAGGAATTGGAATTAGATATTGTAATCTCGTCAATTACCGGTGGCTGCAAACCCACAGCAGAGTCGTCAGTATGCCAGACAAAACGAACTCTCATACTTGAACTACCAACGCCCAGATTTACTGATTGAGTCCCTTCAATGTATCCACATCCATACGTTTTTTCTGTCCAATCATTATCATTATTATCAACCTGTATTGATAGGTAATCATATAAGCAAAGGTCGTCGTATTCTATATCCGCCAATAGATAAAACGATAACCACACATTTCCTCCATGTAAAGTGGTATCTTGTGGTACGGTCAAAGTTAAGATCCCATCATCATTATTAACATAAGATGAATTAGCGACCGCCATTTTGTCAGTACCGTCCCAAGTGTCTGTTTGCCAACTGCCACTTGTTTTCGTAAATATAGTATTTGTAAAACTCGGGAGAGTTGCATTAGTGAATATTTCTTGTATAAAACCGGTACTATAAATATTTGTCCCTGGTGCTCCAACATCAACAGAAGTTGCACCATAATCAGAAAAACTAGCTAACTCATCATTTTGATCTGTAGCGGCTACGCTAATTATATTATCTAAAGCGTCCCAACAGGCAGTATCGCTCCCAAAATCCGAAGGAGAAACAAAGTAGCTAGACAAATCATGCTCAGTTGCATCGTTTGCTGCAGCTGCAATAAATAATCCATCAAATCCAGCAATAGCATCATACAGAGCACTATCATAACCATAGATAGTTTCGCAGTCAGTATCGTTACCACCCCAGCTGGCATTAATAACAGTAGCGCCATTATATTGAGCAAAATTTATACTTTTTACGTTGTCTACGGTCGTAAGAGAAGTTTTTATGGCCATTATTTTTGCATTTGGAGCCACACCGATAGTTCCTTTACTGTTATTTTTCACTGCGGCAATAGTCCCAGCGACGTGTGTTCCGTGCGATGAAGTTGTTGGCAATGGTGTTTTATCGTTATCTTCATAATCATAACCATAATTGCAATCACCCAGGGCGGCATTATTCTCATCCTTACAATCTGTGCCGTCCCACATATTTGTAGCTAAATCCGGATGATTATAAGCGACACCAGTATCAATAACTGCAACTATAACAGAATCATTAGTCCCTTCATTAACAGCCCAAGCTTCTGGAGCATCAATATCAGCGTCGCTGGTGCCTAAAACTCCATCAACACTTTGGCCGGTATTGTCTAATCCCCACAAATTATTTTTATAAGTATCATCGGTATCAATAACCAGAGGATAATATTGAAAATTTGGCTGAACGTATTCTACATTTGGGTTGCTTTTCAATTCAGCTATTTTTTGCTCGACTGTCTTAGTATCCCTAATTGTTAAAACTTGTATATTGTTTGCTCTTAAATCCTCTTTTTTCACCAAAGATTTAGAGTTAATAAAATTCAAAGCCGAAGCACGGCCGGAAGTAGTATTGAGATTAACTTTATTGTTTTTATATTTTACTATAATCTCGCCCTCAACATAAGGTCTTTTATTTTCTTTTAATTCTACTTTCCTGGTCTTTTCATTTCCGATATTTCCCTTGTCCACTTTTTCTAAACGTAATTCTTCTAGTCGATTTTTTCCGACATCCATTTCTTGAGCATTAAACTCTTCGGGCACAATTTGCTTAATAGAATCTTTATGAGCAGTGCCTCCCACTTCCGGCTTTATAATATTCGCGGCAGAACCCAAAGCTGGTGACGATAAGAGCAGGAGAGAAAAAATTAAAAGACTTGTCACACATTTTTGTGCAACTTTCCCGTTTTTTATATTGATTATCCGCTTTTTGCTAATAAACATCCTGTTTTTTTATTTGACAATTTGCACGTATCCACTCCAGGTCAGCCTCAAACAATTCTACACGCTTGCTGTCAATTATTAAATACTCATTAACTTCAGTGGTCTGACCTTTAACCTTAACCGCGGGCATCTTGTTCGCATACCATGCCTCGGGACATTTTTGAATTAATGTTTTGTTAGGAAAATTGTTTTGTTCGATGGGAAGATTCCCTTGAACATTTTCCCCCGACGGCAGCACACCGACTTGGTCTATATTCACATTTACTTTGTCGGCCGCAATTTCATTCTTTTTTTCACCAAATTGAACGTAGGCATAAATGAATCCTGCCAAAATAAAAATAACTATGAAATAAATTACTATAGTTATTTTGCTTTGTGTAGATTTCATACACTATTGTTATACTCCAACTCCAACTTTTGTCAACCTCATTGCTCCTGCATCATGTCCTCTTTCTTCTCTTTGTAAAAACTAAACAGATCTTCAAATATCTCAACTAACAACTTAAATGGAGCCTCGATAATAAAATCCAGGAAGAACGCGAGGAAATTAAATTTAGTAAATTTTACCGAGAGCCATCTGCCAATACTTACAAAAGGCAATGTGACAAAATCAAGCAAAGAACCAATTAAACTATCTTTGCGCTCGACCGCCATAATATCATTAACTGGTCGACGGATTCTAACGCCAAAGAAACTGACTAAAGTTAAGAATAGGACGAAAATAAAAGTACTGAAAAAATTAAAATCTAGTTTATTTAAACCCCAAGCAATAACCATCAAAGAGAAGATAAAAGTTGCTGTAAAAATAATATTAAATGAATAGCGGAACACACCTCGGCGGCGTTTAGGATCTTTGAGCGGATACATTTTAGGATCGCCATCCTTTAGGGTTATCATTTTAATTTCCTTCAGAATCTGTTCTGTATTATCTTTTTTCGGTAAACGGATAGCAATTGCCACCATCATCATCAATACTGGTGGAAAACCAATATTAATCATGGCTGTAAAATAATTGATTGAGCCGCTGATGAATATGTCCATTGGAAACTCTAAAGCAATAGCTAACAACATTTTAGTGAAAAATACGTAAACAATACTGCGCACCACGCCACGTCTTAATTTTTCGCTAATGCCTTTATATCTTTTTTGGCAAGCCTTTTTAACTTCAGCTTCTAATAATTCTGGATCAGAAAAAACTTCTTCAGATCTATTTTTATGTTCTTCTAGCAAATCTTGAATTACCCAAAAAACAATAGCTTTTGGTTGTAATATTGAAGTCATTCTTCGGGACCAAGGATGTACTTTTTGTTTTTGAAATTCGTCAATTATCTTTCCGCTATTATTAGCAAGTTTCAAAATCAAAGCATCGTCGGCATCTTTCCAGCCAGGATAGTACAAAGTTAAAAGCAAATAGTTGATCATCGATTCATCCCATTTAAATAAAATACGATGACAGGCGACATAGAGTTGTAATTCTTTTTCTTTCTCATCATCCATAGTGCTGGGCATCTTTAAACGCGGATTCATAACCGAAAACATAGCGCGGATCAAAGCTTTTTCCTTGGTATCTGGTTTGATGATATTTTCTATTTCAACAGCGGCTATTTCAAATAAAAATTTACGAGTTTTCTTGTCTAACTTCCCTTCAATGTCTTTTATCTTGGAAGTTAAAACATTATATTTACGAATGACTTCATCAACTTTATTGACGAGTCCTTGGGTAACTTCGCCAGTAATATATTTACCGCGCATCAATTCTTGCATAAGCTGCATGGCGATATTGTCGATGTGATGCGATTCTAATAAATAATTTTCAAAAATAACTTTCTCGAACAAAAGCTTGCGCTTCATGATGCGATAAATAGCGTTCTTGCGGATTAAATGCTCTTCGTTGTAATCAACGGCATTACGAATTTTTTCGTAAATAAAAGCCGCCTTGCCGACGACTTGGTTGACCTTAACTCGCTCACCCGAAGCAATTGGCTCGGTTGAGGCATTAACATAGGTCGCTATTAAATTGTGTATCACTTTCGACATAATAACTTAGCCATTATAGCAAAAAAACACTTATTTTACAATTAGAGCAATAACATCAAGACCCCTAATGCGATTAGAACCAACCCGATGGCCAAACGCATAGTTTTCTTTTGTGCTTGACGCCATTTTTCTATCTTTTCAGGAGACAAACCTTTATAGGCTACTAATAAAATAATTAACAGTGGTGCGACAAAAATTATGTTATAAAAGAATAAATAACCAAAGGCCACGATCCAAGTTTCGCGGCTCGCGAGTAATGAAATAATCGCTAAGTAAACTCCACCCGTACAAGGTAGTTCAAAAAAGGCTACTAAAACACCAAGGATGATCGCTGCGGGTAGTGTAGCCTTCTTAATATATTTATTTAATCGTCCTTTTTGAGATTCTGGAATTGCCAAGCTAATGCCCTTACCATACCAAAAATAATCTTTCAAATTGATTAAGCCAAGAATTATTGAGAGTACGGCTGTAAAATAATAGAAAAATTTAGTTAAAGTAAAACTTTGAATAAAGGTCAGAAGACCAAGACCCGCGGCTAAATATACTAAAAAGACGACAAAAATATAGACCAAGCCGATTTGCAGCATTTTCTTTTTATTTTTGACCGTTATCAAATAAAGAATTAAAAAAATAAGCACTGCGAATGCGCAGGGATTAATTGAGTCTACAACGGCTGAGCCGACTATTAAGGGAATAGTTATATCCATAAATTCAAAGATATTGTAGCATTTTTTAGGGAAAAAAGAAATTCGCCTACCCTGAGTAGACGAATTTCTTAAAACTATTTAAGCCGTTGCTGTTGGAGGAATAACTGTTGGTTTAGAGGCTGTAGAGCCATTCTTGCCCCAAGCCATTAAACCCATGAAGATTAAATTTACAATTGGAATAAATTGCATAATTACCCACCAAGTTGGACGTTTTAGCACCTTCAAAACATCCACGATGAGCATGATAGCAATGACAATGTTAACTATTGGGATAAAGTACAAAATGATCCACCAAAGTGGTCTTTTAGCAATTTGTAACATCAAGATAATGTTCAGAATAGGGATAAAGGCAAACCAACCATTTGGTGTGTTGGTTCGTTTAGCGATGTAGAGCCAGCACAGAGCTTGATAGACATAGAGCACCAACACAATTAACCACATAAAGCCCAAAACCGCCATGAGAGCCCCAGCCTCTGCCCCACCACCATAAGTGACGCTCACAGCGTTACTTAGGTCAATCGAGTTCGGGTCGAATGATTCTTCGTACATACTTGTTTTATTTAATTAAATTAATTTACAACTTATGTTCTTCCATTGTATTTATATGTTTTAACTCTATAAAACCCATTATATTTCTCTAAAAATGCATGCATCGTTGCAATATCACCAGGAGTACGATTCGGGCCATAATCATATTCTGCTCTTTCAGACTCAATTTCTTCAAACCCCTGGCTTTTTAACCTCAAGTCTATAATAGATTCCACTTCTCCCAAATACTCATCATCTCTATTCTGCCCAATAATCAATAAACCACCTGGTTTTAAAATTCTTATAACTTCTTCAAATGTACCACGCTTTGGGCTAGATAGAAATGTTCCTAAAGCAACAATCTCGTCGACCGAAGCATCGGGTATTGATTCATTCCTTTTTAAAATATCACCGTCTAGCACTTGAACTCTGCCTTCAAACTCGTCAGCCAGCTTGTGCCAAACACCAAAACGATCTCCTGCTATGTTTTATGAAATGACTTCGGTTGCATGCCAATAAATTGGATGTTCTTGTCGTGTCTCATCCGATACAAGGGGCCGTCTGGAGATAAATGTTGAGAGGGATTTGCGTCCGGACCAACCTCCAAAACAACATATGGTTGCTTTTCAACTTCAGTTTTACTTTCTACTCTTTCAGGACTCAATAAATTAGGGGCAGCTGAAAATATTTTATCGAATTTATTACTCATAAAAAACTATCTCGTAGCACGTGTTATTAAACAGCGCATATCACTTAATTTAGAATTCATTTCCTCCCACAATTCTTTTGGATAGCGTTTGTCAAAACTTAAATAATCATTTTCACTTATAATTTCACATCCTTTAGACGTAATTATTTCTTCGATCTGAGACCAATCGATGTGATCGTCAGACCAAACATGAATATCACCTTCTTCTTGGAATCGGGGATTGATTAGAATTTTAAATTTATTGATCCAGGTTCTTAATTCGAAGATGCGAGAAAGCTTTTTTGGATTCTGCTTAAATTTATAAAGTTCTTTTAATTCTTCGCTTTGCGACCAATAATTTTTATTCACTTCATGGTCAATGTAAATTATACCACCAGGCTTAATTATGCGCACGAATTCATCCACAACTTTTAAATAATCTGGGACATGATGAAGCACCGAATAAGTGGCGATGAAGTCGAATTCATTGTCCGCAAAATTGCCCAAGTCTTGGCCGTTTAGTTTGGCGGTTTGCAATTTTGCGGTATGGCTAAATTTATTTTTTATTAATTTCAAAAAATTATCCGAAAGATCAGCCGCCACAACATTCAAACCTAGGTCTAAAAGATGTTGAGTCAAGTTCCCTGCTCCGCAACCAAAATCCAAGGCTTTTTTCGAGACTCCTTCTGTTTTAATCGCGCTCACAGCCAACTGCAATGAATCATGGAGACGATTCTGTTCAATCTTATTATAGATTTCCGGATGGCGCGATTCATATTCAAAAGCTAAACGATTATGCGCTTTTAAATTTTGACTTATTTGAGTTTGCATTTAAGCTTGATTACGTCCTAATTTTTTAATTTTTGCCAACTTTGTTTTACATGCCTCCGGAGTTGCGTCAGCCAAACCTCCAATCACGATCGAACCATATTTTTTAAATCCGCAAAAACCTAAAACATCACGACCTAAAAATTTAGCAATTGGATTACGAAGCAAAAATCTATAATACAGCGCTGGCCCGCCAGTTGTAATAATAAAATACGAAGTTTTATTCTTCAAAAATTTATCCCACTTCCCTGGACCAGTAAATTTATACGCCCAGCCGACGGCAAAAACACGATCAATAAAACCTTTCAGCAACGCCGGTACGCTCGCCCACCAAACAGGGATAATAAAAACAACATGATCCGCCCATTTAATTAATGCTTGAGATTTGACCAAGTCCGGTTCCAAAGTTTGCGTGCTTTTATCGCCGCCCCAAAGGATAGGATCGAACTTAAGATCCATCAAATGCAAAAGTTGAATATCTGCGCCAGCATCTTTAGCTCCAGCAGCATAAGATTCAGCTAATGACCGACCAAAAGATTCTTTGGCTGGGTTCGAATTGATAACTAATATTTTCTTAGACATATTTTCTTATAAAAACGATATTATTACCCACCTTGGGGGTTCGGGGGGATCGATGTTCGAACGTCAGTGTAAACGCACAAAACATTATTTCCCTCCGACGTAGTGAGTTTCGATCCCCCTCGAAACTTTTTGCTTCTTTTTGGTTACAAAAAGAAGAGAAGAAGAATACTTATTCCAGCGTCGCTTTTATTCTTCTCACCCCAGACGAACTTGCCTCTTCTTTTACGATTTTAAATTTACCCAGTTCCCCAGTTCGATTGGCATGCGGCCCACCGCAAATTTCGCCCGAAACATCGCCGATTGTATAAACCTTTACGACTTCACCGTATTTATTTTCAAAAAGTCCCATGACATTTTTTGTTTTCGCTTCAGCGTATGGTAGTTCTTCACATTTAACTTCAAAATCTTTTTGTATCCATTCGTTAACTAAATCTTCGACTTGTTTTTTCTGTTCATCAGTCATTTTTTCTCCGTGTGTAAAGTCGAATCGAAGTCTCTCAGCAGTAATATTGCTGCCGCGTTGCTCGACATGAGTTCCAAGGACTTTTCTAAGCGCTGCTTGCAGCAAATGGGTTGCGGTATGAAGTCGAGCTGTAGTTTCTGAAGTGTCAGCCAGACCGCCTTTGAATTTTTGTTCAGCTCCCGAACGAGATAATTCTTGATGTTTTTTAAATTCTTTCCAAAAAGATTCTTCACTAATTTTCAAACCATCTTCTGCGGCCAACTCTCGAATTAATTCAATCGGAAAACCAAAGGACTGAAAAAGATAAAACGAATCCTCTCCAATTATTGTCGGCGTAAATTCGGCTAATTCTACTGCCGAGGGTTTTTTGGTGTTAAGTTGGCGTTCTAATAATTCAGCACTAAACGGAAATCGATATTTTTTGTTAACCAAGGCTCGATATTCATTTAAACCTTTTTCTAAAGTCACAGAAAATTTTTCTTCTTCCTTAACAAGTTGATTGATAATAAAGTCTTTGTTTGTTTTCAATTCTGGATAAACGTCTTGCATGTTTTTGATCACAATTTCAGCAATTTTAAATGTAAAAATTTCGTTAATGCCTAGTTGTTTGCCATAACGAATAGCGCGCCGGATTAGACGGCGCAAAATATAACCTTGATCAAGATTTGAAGGTTCAACTCTGTGTTCGTCGCCAAGAATTAACGTGGCAGCGCGCACGTGGTCAGCAATAACACGAAAAGCTACGCGATTATCATCATATTTTTTTCCTGAAAGTTCTGTGATCTTTTCGAAAAGAATTTGAAAATCTTCAATCTCAAAAACTTCTGTCTGGCCATTTAACACAGCTACTGTTCTTTCTAAGCCCATGCCAGTGTCGACATTTTGTTGAATTAGCGGAACATATGATAATTTCCCGTCGACTGCTTTTCCCTCATATTGCATAAACACATCATTCCAAATTTCAAACAAACGGAATGATTTCACCAAGTCGTCATGTGTTTTGCCAATTTCTAAACCAGCTGCTGGGGTTGTATCATAAAACATTTCAGAACATGGTCCACAAGGACCACCACTCGCCAAACCCCACCAGTTGTCATCTTTCCCCAAAGCAAAGATGCGAGTATTTTCATTTTCCCATTTACCATTAAGAGAAACTTCGGCGGTAATGCCAACTTTTGCAAATTGCTCTTGCCAAGATTTGGCTGACTCTTCGTCGTACGGAATATCATTTTCCCCTTTAAAAACCGTAACGAACAAACGCTTAGGATCAAGTCCTAAATATTTTTTATCAGTTAAAAATTCAAAACTCCATTCTATAGCTTCCTTTTTAAAATAATCACCCAGACTCCAGTTGCCTAACATTTCAAAAAAAGTTAAATGACGGTTATCGCCCACATCATCAATATCTCCGGTACGTAAACATTTTTGGCAGTCAACAAGTCTTTTGCCTTTGGGGTGTTTGGCGCCCAATAGAAAAGGAACCAATGGGTGCATCCCAGCCGTGGTAAATAAAACCGTGGCATCATTTTCTGGTATCAAAGACGCTGATGGAATAACAGCGTGTTGCTTTTCTTTAAAAAAATTTAAATACAACTGACGTAACTCACTTGTTTTCATATCAAAAATAATTATTCTTATGGTTTAATTTTACAGAATTTAGGCTTATTAATCAAATAAACTTTCAGTTATTCACAATCAACCATTGACTTATTTTTAGTTTTGATGTATTATTTCGCATGCCACTTTGTGGTACAAACGTTTTTCGAAGGAGTGTGCTCATGAAGAGAACCGTGCTGATCGTCGCCCTCATCCTCGGCTCGTGGCTCGTCGCCTGCGCCCAGACCCCCGAGAACAGCCTCATCGCCAAGGCCAAGAAGACCTTCTCCCGCGCCGAAGAACTGCACAAGTCCAACACCTGCGAAGATCGCGAAGCCGCCGCCCGTCTAC
>Ga0247841_10002567_pt1 | contig 35837 bp, 31 predicted proteins | sample LaCruzMarch2015__2_FD_192410 | JGI IMG/M metagenome (GOLD analysis project Ga0247841, IMG submission 192410) | Freshwater microbial communities from meromictic Lake La Cruz, Castile-La Mancha, Spain - LaCruzMarch2015_18m | ecosystem: Environmental > Aquatic > Freshwater > Lake | place: Spain... | reverse complement strand
CTGGGACTGGTGTCATTCATGGACCAGTACCACCGATTTCAATACGCTTCATGAACCGCCGTGTACGGAACCGTACGCACGGTGGTGTGGGAGGACGGCGGGGGTAACCCCGCCTCCTACCCGATCCGTTATTCCGATTCTAAATCAAAGTGCTATCTATGTTGGCATCGGCAATCGGCTCCTCATTTCGCTCGGAAGCATAAAGAACCGGATCAGCAGACTGTCCACCTCTCCTCAACGTATCCCTCAACATGTTGAGGTTCTACCAAATATTGAGGCCAAACGAATCTTTTTATACTTTTATTCCGTTCTCTTCCGTTGATCTAAGCCGCTGTTATTCAATGATTAATCCGGGATCCTGATTTTCTTTCGCTTGTTGGCAAGCCACTTGCAAACATGATCCGTATGATCTTGGTAATCGCTGTAACCCACTGGGGGAATATATCGATGATTCGGTTATCACGACCAAGGTAAAATCTCTGATTGCAGCAGATGATTTTCTCAAGTCATTTCAGGTCAGCGTAGAATCCCGCAAAGGCGTGGTTCAGTTGAGCGGCTTCGTTGATTCTCAAAAGGCCGTCAATAAGGCGGGCCAAATTGCACGCGGCGTCGAAGGGGTCTCATCCGTCAAGAATGATCTAATCGTGAAATAGGCATTGGAGTAAAAGACTGCAAAAACAATAGCTACAACTCAAAGAGACAGTATTTCCACTGCCGGCTGGTAGGGTGATGCAATAGCGGCAGTGGAAATATACAATCAGATAAGATCAATTTCAGCCAAGAAGGGGATGTACATGAATGAAGATATTCTGAAAGGGAAATGGCTCGAAATCAGGGGGAGGGTTCAGGAGAAGTGGGGCATGCTCACCGATAACGATCCTCGCGAGATCGAAGGAAAAGGCAAGAAACTTTTGGGGCTTTTACGGAAGAAATACGGATATATCAAGTACAAAGCCAAACTGGAACATAAAGATAGTGTTGAATTGGCAGCAATTGTCGGCAGTATTCGTGAAATAATGAAAATAAAGGAAGATTTCATTCCCTATGCCTTTATTGCCCGCTACTGGCAGCCTTTGTTAGCCAACAAACAAGAGAGTAAAATAATACCAAGGGGAGAAAAACATGGGTACCATACTGATCGTTATTTTGATTCTCGTCCTCGTCGGCGCACTGCCAACCTGGCCTCACAGTAGGAGTTGGGGATACTATCCCAGCGGTGGACTCGGATTGGTTCTTCTGATTTTGATCATCCTGCTCCTGATGGGGCGGATCTGAAGCAAGTAAGGAAAGGAGAATCTATGATTTCAATGAGCAAGGTATTGACAAACAAACACGTACCGGAAAAGCGGGCATCAAGAGTTGGACTTCGGCTTTTCCTTCTCTTGATGGTCCTGGCGATGACCGGGTGTTATCCTGCTCCGTATCGCGAGGTTTCTCAACCCATCCCCGGAGCTGCCGGCGGAGGCCCAAGGGCTCCCATCACCCAGATCTATTTTTATCCGGAAGCCGGCCAGACAACGGAGCAACAGTCGCGTGATCACTATGAATGCTACAACTGGGCGGTGAAGCAGACCGGCTTCGATCCGAGCCAATCTGCTGTCCCGCTGGAGCAGCGCGTCCGGGTGGTGCCGGTGCCTCCACCCGGGTATGATACCGCCGTTCTGGCTATCACCGGTGCGGTGCTGGGTGCGTTGATTGGCGGACCGAGACACGCCGGGACTGGGGCATTGATCGGCGCCGGGACCGGGGCTATTGTCGGTGCTGCGTCGGATTCGTCAAGGCAGCAGACTGCCCGGCAGTTGGAGGAATCCTATTCCAACCACGATCGGTCATTTGACGCTCAATATGAAGGAAGGGCGTTCAACTTCCGGCGCGCGATGTCCGCCTGCCTCGAAGGCCGCGGGTACACCGTGCAATGAAGGCCATAATAATTACGATTCAGATCTTTTCCCGAGAGAATAAGGAAAACGCATCCCTCAACATGTTGAGGTTCCACCAAATGTTGAGGCGAAACGAATCATTTCATGCTTTTTTTATGGACTAAGGAGGTTACAAAATGAAAAGGTTACTTTTGGGAACAATACTTTTGGCGTTGGTACTTGTAATTGCGATTCCAATGACAGCAAGGGCAGATGTAGGCATCAGCATTTCTCTGCCCCCCCTCATCGTGTTTGCCGCTCCTCCGGTGATGGTAGTGATACCTGAGACGAATGTCTATGTCGTCCCGGATGTGGATGTGGACATCTTTTTCTACAATGGCTGGTGGTGGCGTCCATGGGATGGGCACTGGTATCGCTCACGGTACTATAGATCAGGTTGGGTCTACTATCGAAATGTTCCATCTTTTTATAGAGGGGTGCCGCCAGGTTGGAGGAATGACTACAGGAATCATCGTTGGAATGGGCATCAATGGAACTACCAGCGAATACCCCACCAACAAGTCCAAAAGAACTGGAACAACTGGGAAAAGAGCAAACATTGGGAAAAGCAAAATACTTGGGGAGTCCAAGGTTTGAAACCCCAAACGCCTTCACGGCAGCCGTCGCAAGTGGTCCAACCAAAATTTCAGGCAAAACCGCAATCCCGAGAGGTCCAACAGCAGCACTCACAGCCACAACCTCAAACGGCTAAACCACAATCTCGAGAGGCGACCAAACATCAACAATCCCGAGAGGTTCAACAACAGCATTCACAGCCACAACCTCAAACGGTTAAACAGCAATCCCGAGAGGCAGCCAAACCTCAACAATCAAGAGAGGTTGAACCACAGCACTCACAGCCGCAATCTCGAGAGATTCAACACCAGCAGTCACAACCACAACAAAGGGAGGCGCCACAACAGTCTCAACCTCGACAGGGAAAACCTGACAGAGGAGGGGAAGAAAAACATGATAAAAAGCAGGATGGGAGGTAACTACCATGAATCAGGAGATATCGGATCAGGGATGGCAGCAGCATCAGTCTCATATAGAGGGGTTTTGGGGCCAGGCTCTCAGGCGCGATGTGCAGAGAATAGAATACAAACCGCAATTTATCGCCCAACTGCTGGAGATGCCTTCTGAACGTCATCAGAGCTAATTCCCGGAAATGGGCATCGGAAGGGCATTGAATGCAGCAATGTGGAATCGTAAACCTGCAAAGGAAGGAGATCAGTTCTTATGAAACAGACAATGATTATAGGTGTTGTTTTAATCGCCCTCGGGGTAGGAGCTCTTGCCTACCAGGGTATTACCTACACAACCCGCGAGAAGATTATTGATATCGGTCCCATCCAAGCTACCCATGAGACCAGGAAGACCATCCCGTTGTCGCCCCTTTTGGGAGGCCTTTCGCTTGCGGGAGGAATTGTGTTGGTTCTCATGGGGAGTAGAGCCAAAGAATAAGCATCAGTAAAAGGTAAAGGATCGATTGACTTGATAACCATGGTCATCTCACCTCCAAACAGGTTGTTAATATTTCTTGGGAAGAGGTGTAATTTAACGGAGGGCAATAAAAGTTTTTTAAGTCGGTTGAAAAGGAGAGGGCAATGAAGAGAATAATTATCCTGGCAGTGGTTTTAGTGATGTTGCTCGCATCTATCGGAGGATGTTGGGTAGGGTTGGATGTAGATGGCAGGGGTGGCGGCAGAGGCGGAGGGCATGACAGCGGCGGAGGGCATGACAGCGGTGGAGGACATGACGGCAGGGGAGGAAATGACAGGGATCAAAAGCATTAAGCGCGACGTTTGAAAAGAATGGTAAAAAATAGGACGGCTAAAACGGAAAGGCGAAGTTATGTCAAATCCGCGATTGCGACGTGCTGAAATATCCTCATTCCGGTCCGAAACAAAAGAACCGGATTAGACGGCCCACCTCCCCTCAACGCATCCCTCAACATGTTGAGGTTCTACCAAATACTGAGGCCAAACGAATCTTTTTATGCTTTTCCGCCATCCCCTTCTGTTGATCTAATCCACTGTTATTAAATGATAAACCCATGATTATGATTTCCTTTCGCTTGTTGGCAAGCCACTTGCAAACACGATCTGCATGATCTTGGTCATCATTGAAATGCTGCATATTTGAGTCCAATCACAATAAAAATATAGGAGGTATGAAAAGGATGTCACTGATGAATTTGGTTAAAGGACTGGTTGTCGGGGGAGTGGTCGGTATGGCTGTGGGTATTCTGTACGCCCCCAAAAGCGGCTGTGAGACCCGGGACGATTTGGCGAAATCCACAAAGAAGCTGTATGGACAGGCCAAAGAACGCTATGAGCGGGCGCTGCTGGATGCTGAGGGACTCGTGGAGCGGGGAAAAGCGGAATACACCGGGAGCAAGGAGCGGCTGAATAAAGCCCTCCAAGCAGGCGTGGAAGCCTATAAGGAACCGGCAAAGACGTAAGAGGAACGGAAATGGATCACAATTCTACAGATAAAGAGTGGCAGAAACTACAGGTCCATATCGATCAAACGTTCAGCAGATATCTCAGGGACAGTCCAGACCTGAATAACTCCGAAAGGCACGGGGTCTTCGGAGTAAAAAGTGTTCCAAAAACAACAGTAACAACAATAAAAAGGAAAACATCCAAATGAAAACAATGTATAAATTAGTAGTAATGATGGTCGCGGCAGTTGCGCTGTTTGCGTTTAGTATGCCTGTGCACGCGTCGAAAATGGATAGCCGCATCGAATCATCTGCCAAACAGTCCTATGTGTTCAAAACCTACCTCAAGAGTGATAATATTAAAGTCAAGTCTATGGATGGCGTCGTTACCTTAACAGGAACTGTTTCCGAAGAATCCCACAAAACATTGGCCCAGGAGACTGTGGCGAGCTTGCCAGGGGTTAAGAGTGTGGACAACAAGCTGGAAATCAAAGGGGATGCCCCCACCGCAAACTCGGATGCATGGCTCACCGGGAAAGTGAAATCCATGCTCCTGTATCATCGGAATGTGAGCGGCCTGACAGAGGTTGACACCAAAGACGGGATCGTCACCCTGCGAGGCGAAGCGAACAGCCAGGCACAAAAGGATCTGACGACTGAATACGCCAAGGATGTCGAAGGGGTTAAAGACGTAAATAACGAGATGACCGTGGCAAAGACCTCGAAGAAGCAAACGGCAGGCGAAAAGATTGATGACGCCTCCATCACCGCCCAGGTCAAGGTGACGTTGCTATATCACCGCTCGACCAGTGCTATCAATACCTCGGTCACCACGAAGAGGGGTGTGGTAACATTGAAGGGTAAGGCCGCCAACGCCGCCGAACTGAGCCTGGCCGCCAAACTCGCCAACAACGTAAACGGTGTGAAGAGTGTAAAGAACAAGATGACCATCGAGTAGTCCAAGTCCAGGACCAAGAGACAGTATTTCCACTGCCGGCTGGTAGGGTGATGCAATAGCGGCAGTGGAAATATACAATCAGATAAGATCAATTCCAGCCAAGACTGCCCGGCAGTTGGAGGAATCCTATTCCAACCACGATCGGTCACTTGACGCTCAATATGAAGGAAGGGCGCTCAACTTCCGGCGCGCGATGTCCGCCTGCCTCGAAGGCCGTGGGTATACAGTGCAGTGATGGAAACCGGGAATCTGGGTTCGATTTTAAGGAGGCAATAGCCATGTCATATCTTTACAACAAGAGTTGGTACTTTACTCTCGGCATTATGTTGGCCGTGTTGTCGGGGATAATGTGGTTTGGATTTACGCAGGTGGCGCGTGCGGACGGACGGGGTTCCGGCCATCAACAATTCAGGGATTCGAATTATGGCCATAACCGTTACTATCCGTCTCGCGGTCAGTTCATTCCAGCGCTCCCAAGTGGCCGCCGGGTAGTGTTTTACGGCAATTCACGATACTACGCCTACGGAGGTGTCTGGTATCGCCCGCAGGGACGGCGCTATATCATCGTTGCGCCTCCGTTCGGAATGATCGTCCCCGTTTTACCTCCCTATTACACGACGATCTGGGTAGGCAGTCTACCTTATTATTATGCCAACGAGATCTACTACACTCAAGGTGCGGGCGGCTATATCGTCGTTGAGCCACCGAAGGGTGAAGTTAATCAGGCGCCCCCGTCGGCAGGCCAAATATCTTCAGAACAGTTATTCATCTATCCCCGCCAAGGTCAGAGTGAACAGAAACAGGCAACTGATCGTTACGAGTGCCACCGCTGGGCCGTGAGCCAGACAGGTTACGATCCGACGACTCCGCCGCCTGCCGGTGTGCCCGCAGCTCAAATAAGTCAGAAGCGTGGGGACTATCAGCGGGCAATGGGCGCCTGCCTCGAAGGCCTCGGGTACACCGTGAAATGAGGGCCATAATAATTACGTTTCAGATCTTTTCCCGAGAGGTCCAAAACCTGTTCAACAAAAGTTTCCAAAAAGGAGAATGCCATGAAACATGTCGGTAGAAACAAGGGAGTACAAATTAGAGCCATGTATTGCATGGTGCTGTTCGTGGCGGTAATCGCTCTTTTAGTTACCAGCGTGCCTGTGCAAGCGACCAAGATGGATGACCGCATCGAATCAACCGCCAGGAAGTCGTATGTGTTCAAAGCCTACCTTAAGGGTGATGATATCAAAATCGAGTCCAAGGATGGCGCCGTCACCTTGACCGGGATCGTCGCTGACAACACCCAGAAATCACTGGCCCAGGAGACTGTCGCAGGCCTTCCCGGCGTCAAGAGTGTGGACAACAGGCTGGAAATAAAAGGCAAGCCCCCCACCGCAAACTCGGACGCGTGGCTCCGTGATAAAGTGAAAGCCACGCTCTTGTTCCATCGTAGCGTGAGCACCGGTACAACCACGGTTGAAGTCAAAGACGGCATCGTGATCCTGCGAGGCGTTGCTGCCAGTCAGGCACAAAAGGAATTGACGACGGAATACGCCAGGGATGTCGAGGGGGTCAAAGACGTAATTAACGAGATGACCGTGACCAAGCTCTCGGATAAACCGCAAACGGTGGGCCAAGAGATTGATGATGCTTCCATCACCGCCCAGGTAAAGGTGACGCTGCTATATCACCGCTCGACCAGCGCCATTAACACCAAGGTTGAGACGAAACATGGCGTAGTCACATTGTATGGCAAGGCCAGCAACGCGGCCGAATTGAGCCTGGCCACCAAACTCGCCAACGACGTAAACGGTGTGAAGGGTGTAAATAACCGGATGGTCATTGAGTAGTCCGAGTTTCTTGTCGTTCTCATACTGATCGCCACCTTTGCAGCCTGTGCATCGACACCGAAGCAGGAAGGCACGGGGGGAATATATCCATGATTCGGTCATCACGTCCAAGGAGAAGCTATGAAATGCACAAGAAAAACATTCAAGGCGATTCTGGCAGTATTCATTGTGTGGGTAGTGATCTCTTCTAGTGGATGGGCCTTTGCCCAAGGAGGCGGCACCTCGGATTCCGTAAAAGATATCCCTGACAACCAGGGTATTCAAGGGGTTATCCTCAAGGAAAAACCCGTGCAGACGGCACCGGCCCTGTCTTGGGAGACGGGCGCCGGCAAGAGCTACCTCATCCCGGCCCTTGAAATTCCGGCCTTCATCCTTCTCCTCAACGGGGTCGACCGGCTTGCCTACCCCAACGATGTAGAGCAAGGGAAGAAAGTCTACGACACGAACCTATCTACCTTCTGGGATCATGTCGTCCACGGCCCCTGGGGGTTTGACCAGGACAACTTCGCCATGAACCAGCTTCTACATCCGTATCAGGGATCCATCTACTACGGACTCGCGCGATCGGCCGGCCTCAGCTTTTGGGAGTCATCCGCCTATACCTTCGCGGGCAGTTTTCTCTGGGAGACCGCCGGTGAGACCACGTCACCTTCTTACAATGACCAGATTGCCAGTGGTATTGCCGGGAGCTTCCTGGGGGAGCCACTCTTCCGGATGGCCAGCCTGGTTCTCGAAGGCGATGGCAGCAAACCCGGCTTCTGGCGCGAGCTGGGGGCGGCAGTTCTTTCGCCGCCTCTGGGCCTCAACCGCCTCGTCTTTGGCGACAGCTTCAAATCCATCTTCCCGAGCCATAATCCGGCCACTTCCTGGCGCCTGCGGGTCGGTGCGAGTGTGGGCCGCTCGTATGACCAGGGTGGAAGCCCCGACGACAGGACGGATGCGACTATCGATTTTGCCATGTCCTATGGGCTCCCTGGGAAGCCGGGCTATAGTTATAAGCGCCCCTTCGATTACTTCAACGTTGAGTTTCTTGCTTCCAGTATCTCAGACAACCCCCTCCAGGACGTCATGATCCGCGGCCTCCTCTTCGGAAAGGAATACGAAGCGGGCGAATCCTATCGAGGGGTATGGGGACTTTACGGCGGCTATGACTATATATCGCCGCAAACCTTCCGTGTCTCGAGCACGGCCGCCTCTCTCGGCACTACCTTCCAGTGGTGGCTCGCTCAATCGGTGGCGCTCCAGGGCTCGGTCCTCGGCGGCATCGGATACGGCGCGGCCGGCACTACCTCCGGAGTGGGCGAGCGCAACTACCACTATGGTGTCGACCCGCAGGGACTCCTTGCACTCAGGCTCATCTTCGGCAATCGGACCATGCTCGACCTGACCGGACGTGCGTATTATATAGGTGGCACGGGCAGCACCGAGCCGGGAACGGAAAATATCGGCCGCTTGAACGCGGGGCTTACCGTTCGTGTGTATGGCCGACATGCGCTTGGTATCCAATACATTGCATCGAGCCGGGATGCGTATTATCCCAACCGGGCCGATGTACATCAGACAACGGGAACCGTTAGCCTCGTTTACACTTTACTTGGCGGCAGCGGGTTCGGCGCCGTCGAGTGGCGCGACGTCGACCGACGCTGAGCGGCAAAAGGAAAAATCATGAGAAATAGAATATTTCCACCTCCCCTCAACATGTTGAGGTTCCACCAAATATTGAGGCCAAAAGAAGCCTCCCAGCCTTTACCGCTGTGCTCTTCCGTTAAGCTAATATCCTGTTATTAAAGGATAAATGCAAACTTCTGGTTTTCCTGCGGTTATTGGCAGGCCCTTTGCTATTACACTTTTATGATTCTCATAATCTCACCGAAAAGAGAATTGTTATCATTTTTTTGGGAAAGGGGGGTAACATCTTATTAGGTTTAAGAGGTTTAAGGTTTTCTGAGCAAGAATAATTAGTAAGAATACGAAAGGAGAAAATTAGATGAAAAAGATGTTTGTACTAACAATGGTTATGGCGGCAGTTTGTGTCCTCTTCGCAGGTTCAGGTATTGCGCTTGCGCAACCGGCCGATGACGGTACGAGGCCCATGTATGCTGTAACGTATGGCAAAGGCATTATCCTGACTTCGATCGACGGTGATAACTGGACGGTGAGACATTCCGGGACTCACGTGCCTTTAGCCGACCTGGAATACGGCAAGGGAATATTTGTGGCGGTGGGCGGCCGCGGCATGATCGTGACAGCCTCAAAGGACGGGGCAACATGGACCACCCGGAAATCCGGCGTCACCAGCAACCTCTGGGCCGTCAAGTATGCCCGCGGGATCTTCGTGGCCGTCGGTAGCGAGGGTACGGTCATCACTTCGCCGGACGGATTCACCTGGACCAAAAGGGCGAACCTGACCAACTATGCCCTGAGGAATCTCGCCTATGGCAAGGATAATTTTGTCGCCATCGGCGAGATGGGCTACATCTTCAACTCGAAGGACGGTATCTCCTGGACGCGCCGGGGCAACGAGCAATTTACCGACCACCTCTTCGGCATGACTTATGGCGAGGGAACGTTTACAGCCGTCGGGGCAAACGGAAGAATCCTGACATCGACTGACGACGGGGTAACATGGACGGAACGTTATTCAGGAACGACGGAGTATCTCTCCGGTATCGCGTATGGTTTTGGTCTGAAGAGATATGTGGCCGTGGGTGCATATGGTACAATCATAACGTCGCCTGATGCACGGAACTGGACCACCGTAAAGTCGGATTCGCAAAGCTGGCTGGGGGCAGTTACTTATACGAAAAAGAAATTCATTGTTATCGGTACGGATGGCTCGATATTGACATCCCCCGACGGTACGAATTGGGCGCCCCAATTCTAAAGTAAAGTGCGAAAGTTGAATAATTTGGTTTACAACCCCCTCTTAGCGCTTGCAAGGGCTAAGAGGTTAAACACTTACAAGGAGACAGATTATGAAGCGAAAGGCCTATCAAGTTGCTTTTAGGGCTACACTCATGGTTGTGATGGTGGCGTTTCTATCCACTATCTTTTTTGTTAATGCGAATCTTTCTTTTGCAGCCGCAGGCAAAAAGAAATCGTCGGTAGATATTAGAACCTCGGCGGTCGAATATACTAACGCCCAGATCAAACAGCTTCAAAACGAGCTGGATATCACCAAGGACCAGGAACAGTTATGGATTAACCTTACTCAGGTGATGCGGGGAAATGCGAAAGAAATGGATGAGTTCTTTACCAAGGCCAGGGCTGACAACGCCAAGAACATGAACGCTCTCGAGCGTATGAAATTCCAAGGTCAAATTACCGAAATCCAATTAGCTCAACTGAATAAATTAATCCCGCCTTTCGAGGCGTTCTATGCCAGTTTGTCGGATGAGCAGAAGAAGGATACCGATACAATATTCCGGACCGGTAAATATGGAAAACACAAGAGGAAATAATCGACAATATAACAACTTAAAGATGAATCCTAAACGGTGATTGGGAACGATTCAAGAATGGAGTGACTTTATGAAAAAATCAAGTTTATGGAATTTCGGATCCATAGTGGGCAAGATTGTGATGGGGCTTGTCTTGGCTGCAATGATCGGCAGCATAGACGTGGCGCCGGCTCTCGCCAAAAATGACAAAGATAAGGGAAAACATGACCAAGGCCGTTACGATCACAGAGGACCTGGGTATCAACACAACCGGACTGTGTACCGGACTCGGACGGTGTACCAGCCTTATGGCTACCGGGAACGAGTTTATGCCCCGCCGCCGGTTGTCTATGCCCCGCCTCCGCCGGTGGGCATCGGTATATTTTTCCCGCCCATCTTTATTCACCCCTAAGGGGATTGCTTTGCTTCGGCTGCCCAGCGTTCAAGTTCAGTTGAGCTGGGCAGTCGCAAGCAAATAACAAGTTGCTATCTGTTAAGGTGAGATAATGACAAAAAGAGAAATGGTTGTTTCCCTGCTTCTTGCTACAAGCCTATTATCGGGATGCGCTGTCGTTGCGTTGATTCCATTCATTCCAGTAATAGGCGGATCCTATCAGGGTTATATTGTCTGGAAGGGTCGTGAGTCGTCAAAATATTACACATATGATATCAAAACTGTCTTTCAGGCAGTAAAGCAATCCTGTGAACATCTGAAACTTGAAACAGTGATTCAACATCCGGTTTCAGAGAATGAATGTTCTCTGGAGACAAAGGGAAATTATCCTATCAAGATTAACGTTTCAGCTGTTGAAAAGAATATCACCAAGGTCGTCATCACCATAGCCCTGTTCGGGGACAAGCAATACGCTGAATTGTTATACAGGACTATCGACGATAATATCCCTAAAAAGATGGATAATATCCCCACGACGACAGATAATACCCATGAGACCACTTGGAAGAGCCGGAGCGAAACAAAATTCTTAAGATCCTTTCCTGACACCCGATAGCGCATCGAGGGAAAGGACGGAGCCGCAGCGATCCTGGGCATCCACCCGAGCACTTTAAGAGCAAGGATGCATAAGCTCGGGATAGTCCGGCCGTAAACAAAAGAACCAGATCAGACTGTCTACCTCTCTTCAACGTATCCCACAATATATTGAGGTCCCACCAAATATTGAGGCCAAACGCTGTATCTCATCCCTTTTTGCGGTTCTCTCTTATTGATCTAAGTATTCGTTTTTACGGAATGAATTAAAACTTCTGAGTCCCCTTCGGTTATTGGCAGGCCATTTGCTATTACCATTCTCATGATCCTCGTAATCACACGCATGAAAGTCCTATCTGAGAAACGCATGGAATTGTCACAGACGATTGCTTCCCTGTCCGGTTCCATAAGGATGGAGAAGGGATGCCGGCGTTATGACTTCTGCCAGAGTGTTGCGGATGAAAACCGACTCTTTCTACTTGAAGAATGGGATACCCAGGAGAACCTTTTGATCCATCTGAAGTCGGAGCATTTCAAGGTGATCCGTGGGGCGATGAACCTTCTCGAAGAGCCCTATGAAATAATGTTCCACCCTCTCACTGAGGAAATATCGGCTCCGGAAGAGCTTAGGAAGGAGGGCAGATGACATGCAATTGGAAGCTGAAGGTATCGGTGAAAAGATGGCCGGCGAAGTTCTGGAAAAGATCGGTCAGGTCAATAAGGGTTGGGGTGAGTAGTTAGCAATCAGGAAGGAGGATAACATGTTGTGGACGATTTCTGTGGTACTGGTAATTATGTGGCTGTTGGGGCTGGTGACCGGTCATACGATGGGTAATTTTATTCACATTCTGCTGGTCATTGCCATTATCATGGTGCTGGTCAGAGTCATTCAGGGTCGGAGTCCCGTTTAAAAAGAAGGCTCCGTATTAACAATTTCACTACAAACTTACAGAGAGGAGTAACCACCATGAAAAAGATCCATAAAGTTATCCGTTTTTTTGTCGTTCTAATGATGATCGCCGCCTTTGTGGCCTGCGCATCGACACCGAAACAGTCAGGTACGGGGGAATATATCGATGATTCGGTCATCACAACCAAGGTAAAATCTCAGCTTGCATCAGATGATTTTCTTAAGTCATTTCAGATCAGCGTAGAATCCCGCAAGGGCATCGTTCAATTGAGCGGCTTTGTCGATTCTCAAAAGGCCGTCGATAAGGCGGGCCAAATCACCCGCGGCGTTGAAGGGGTCAAGTCCGTCAGAAATGATCTTATCGTGAAATAGGCGACCGTTATCCGTTCCCGGATGAAGCATGGCGGCCGCCGTTAACCAGAACAACTAAAATATAAAGGAGAGATTATTTATGAGAAGACTCGGCTATGGATCAATTTTTTTGTTGATGTTTAGCGTCATGTTTGCCGGTTGCGCGTCATTTAAGCCGGTTGATCTTAACCCGCAGATTAGATCAGGGAATTTGGTTCAGAAAGCGGATAATGTCGTCGTCATTTTTGACAAATCTGCTTCCATGGGGGAGCTGCAAGGCAAGCAGAATGTAAATGAATCAACGCGCCTGACACTTGGGAAAGATACCACAAAAAACATGATAGCGACGATTCCGGAAATCAAGCTGAACGCAGGACTCAGAACCTTCTGGGCCGATAAGACTGTTATGATATATGGAATGAAACCCCTTGCTAAAGAAGAATATACTGCGGCAATAGACTCTATCGAAAATGTCTACGGTAGAACTCCTATGGGAAAAACTATTGAGGCAGCAGACAATGATCTCAAAGGGGCGCCGGGCAATTCGGCCCTGATTATTGTCAGTGATTTTTCTGAAAAGCAGGGTATTGATGACATCAGGCCCTCAGAGGTCATGAACGCAATAACCGTACTCAACAAAGATTACGCAGACAGGCTTTGCGTTTACGCCATTCAGGTAGGATATACTGCCAATGGGAAAGAACTTTCAGAAAAGATTGTGCAGAACGTTGTCGGCGGATATACGGTAAACGCCGACAAACTGGCGAGCCCGGCTGCCATGGGCGCTTTTGTGGAAAAAGTTCTCGCCGGGAAATGCGAGCGTTATAAAGAACTGATTGCAGCGGCGCCGGAGAAGGTTGTTATCCTTCCTGAGGATCCAGCGGGTCATGAGAAGATCGTTGCCGCCGTGGCGGAGAAAAAGATCGTCATCCTCGCCTTTGAGGACGTCCATTTCAATTTCGATAAGTCGGAGCTGACACCGGAAGCGAAGGCCATCCTGAAGAGGGATATCCAGGTGCTGAAAGATAACCCCAAAGCCAAAGTCCGTCTGGCCGGGTATACATCTGCTTCCGGCACCGACGTTTACAATCAGGCGTTAAGTGAAAGAAGGGCAAAGGCTGTCCAGGATTACCTCATTAGCGAAGGCATCATTACCCCGGACAGGCTTACCACAATCGGTTATGGCGAGGCAGATCCTGCCATGTACGAAGCAGCGCCTAAAGAGATTTACTCAAAGGCGGCAAAGGCAAACATGAGGACTCTCTTTGAGATCATCGTGGAATAGGAGTATGAGGGCAGGGTCCGGAATCACATTGATCCGGACCCTGCCTTTTGAAACATAATATCTCGATCCCGGGAAAGAATACGGAATGTCAAAGCCGGCCGACAGCAATATAACAGCAGCGGGCAGGCAGAATAACGCTGGCCCAAAGGGGAAATCTTTATGCGATCGCATCTGATTTCAGTATCCGAGAGACGGAAGCACCCGATGCGAAATTTCTTTGTAGGGCTGCTAATGGCGGCGTTTCTTCCCTTTATTGTCGGATTTGGCGATGTGCCGCCGGATAAGAATCCGGATAAGAATATCGAACAGGGCATCGACAAAAAAAACATTCTCTTCCCCAGGGACCAGCTGTTTTACGCCCCCATGGCGAGCCCCAGGGAGCCCCGTACCCATGTTACCTATCTCCGCCTCAAACTCTCGGATGAAAGTTTCAACATCGGATCAGTCGGGTTTGGCGATAGCTTCGGCCTGGTGCGCTGGCCAGGCTGGGGTGAGAAGGACGCCTGGCAGCTCAGTATCAGCGGGGCGGTCTTCGCCCAGTTCAATCTGGACTCCAGCTCCATGGACCTGATCAACGCCGACTATATCATCGGCTTTCCCCTAAGCTACCGGAACGGTCCCTGGTCTGTGCGGGCGCGCCTCTTTCACCAGTCCTCCCATCTGGGGGACGAGTTTCTCCTCCAGCCCCAGAAACCGGAGCTGAAAGTAACGCGCATGAACTTGAGCTTCGAGACCATTGAACTGCTCGGCGCTTGGGAATGGGAGGGATTCCAGTTCACCGCCGGTCCTTCGTACATTATCCACACCGACACCGATCTCAAGCCTGTCAGTGTCCAGGCAGGTATTGATTATCAAGACAGGAAACCGTTCTTTAAGCCGTCGATGCGCCTGTTTGTCAGCGCCCTGTGCCATTCCTGGGAGGAAACCGACTGGAACCCCGACTATAATGTCAAAGCCGGCATCAACATCCGCGGCCCCTATGCCGAAAAACGGGGTATTCAGATTTTCGGCGAATATTACTACGGCAATCTCCCCTTCGGTCAGTTCTACAAATTGCGGGCCCAGTACTACGGCGTAGGAATTAACGTATCGTTTTAAGTGCTAAGGAGTTTGATTTATCTAACGAAACCAAATCTTTTAAGTAAGAAGGAGGTCATAAATGACAACGGAAGAAAGGGACACATTAGCAGTAAAAGGTTTAAGCAGACGTTGCATCCTCAAAGGGGCCGTAGCCTTTAGCGCCGTGACGGCAAGCGGATTTGCCCTGAACATGGCAATGCCGGGGGCGGTGGAGGCAATGGTCAAAAAGCTTCCCAAAAAGTGGGATGAGACTTGGGATGTTGTCGTCGTTGGGTCCGGCTTTGCGGGGTTGGCGGCGGCATCAGCAGCGGCGGGAGCTGGTTCAAATGTGATTGTCCTGGAAAAGATGCCCACTTATGGTGGAAATTCCATCATCAATGGCGGTGTTTACGCCTCCTGGGACGACAAATATCATTACCGAAATAATCTGGGGTTGGGCGTCGATAGCCCGAAGCAACATTCAGATGACACTCTCAAGGGAGGAGATTATTATAATATCCCCGAACTTGTCGATGTCATGGTCAACGGCGCCACGGGGGCCCTGAACTGGATGATCGATGAAGGAGACGCCAAGATCCGCCCGACCGTCACTCGCGCTGGCGGTCATACGGCTTACCGCACCCACTCGGCTGTCGCCGGTGTGGGCCGGGAATATACGGAAGCCCTCCGTAAGATGGCCGAGAAGCGGGGCGCCAAGATCGTCCTGAACTCCGAAGTCACCTGGATCTGGCGCCAAGACGCCGATCCCCAATCCCCGGTTCTTGGTCTGGAAGTAAAAAGAGGACGGAAAGTGCTCAATATCAAGGCCAAGAAAGCTGTGGTTCTCGCCTCCGGCGGGTTCAGCCAGGATATCAAAATGCGCATGGCCCATAACCCGCGGTTGGTTCCTGAATTCAGTTGCACCAATCACAAAGGGGCCACCGGTGAAACGATCCGCTTTGCCCAGGCCGTTGGCGCCGACACACTGCAGCTTAATTTTATTCAGCTTTATCCCTTTGCCGAACCGGAGACCGGTATTCTCGACACCCCGGCTGTTTACCCCTTCAATGGACCGGGCTACGGAATTGTTTATGTCAGCAAACTCGGTAAGCGCTTCGTCAACGAGCTTGAACGCCGTGACGTTTGTGCCTTCGCCCAGATCAACCTTGGGGCCGATATGAAGCCTACCTGGTCCATATTCAACCACCCCATGATCCTGAAGATGGGCGGATCTTATGAAGAAGTTGACGCCGGAGTAGCAAAGGGCCGTTTTATCAAGGCCGACTCCATCAACGAATTAGCCGGGAAACTTGGTCTTCCCGCCGCTGACCTTGCGGACACCATCAATAAGCACAATAAGTATCTTGAAGAAGGAAAAGATCCCGATTTCAACAAGCCCATCACCAAGGTCATGATCCCCCTGGTTGAGGGGCCCTTCTATGCGGTTTCCCAGTGGCCGGCAGTCCATCACTGTATGGGCGGACTGAGGATCAATAAAGACGGTCAGGTTATCGATGTTTTCGGCAATGCGATACCGAAGTTATATGCAGCAGGCGAAGTTGCCGGCGGTGTCCATGGCTCCAATCGGCTGGGTAGCAACGCTATACCCGATTGCGTGGTTTTTGGCCGCGTCGCCGGGACCAAGGCTGCGGGGGAAAAAAGTTAAGCATTACCGAGAGGGAGGTCGCTTTGGCCTCCCTCTTTTTTTTAAGGAGGATGAGCCATGAAAAAGACATGGTTGCTCTTGGCGGTTCTTCTACTTATTTTTGGCGTGCTATGTCTCATTGTCGATAATCGTGGGGCCGAGGCGGCTGATTCAGGAAAAGGTACAAAGGCAAACTGCCAGACCTGCCATGCCGATTTTGCCACTGTAATTCCCAAGGGTCACCCCCCGGTGAAGGGGAAAGATCTGGATGCCTGCGCGTCCTGTCATGCCCCGGATCAAGCGGGAAAGGCGGCAAAGAATGCCTTTTCCTCGCAAATGCATTTAGCCCATGTCGCCCCGAAGGGGAATCAGGACTGCACTGCCTGTCATACCTGGACACCCGGCAAAAGTTTCGGTCTGAAAGGGGTCAAGGGATCCTTTGGTGCACCAACAAAGGAAGATGTTGCCATGATGAAGGAGATCTTTGCTTCCTGGGGAGGGTCAAAATTCATGGATAATCTTCATGCTAAAGGGAGCATTGGTTGCGCCGGTTGCCATGGGAAGGATCTGCCCAAGGCAGATGATACGGTAGATAACAACCGCTGCCTAACCTGTCACGGTCCCATGGAAAAACTGGCCAAAAAGACGGAACCGAAAGATTTTAAGGACCGCAATCCCCACAAATCTCACCTGGGTGATATAGCCTGTACCGTATGTCATAAAGCGCATGCGGCATCCAAGGCATACTGTCTTGATTGCCACAAGAAGTTTAACATGAAGATACAGGGGGAGAAAGTACCTTGAAAACAATATGTTCTATCTTGGTTCCCGGTTGGTAACCCGACCTATTTCTTCATTTACATAGAGGCGTTATGAAAAAAATCCATCTGATCATTGGGGCTATTCTACTGCTGTTCATGGCCGCAGCCATCACCGGGATACTGGCAACGCGGGCTCCCGGTCCGGATGCCGAGCCCTCGGCCAATCCGGTGATGAAGGGATCTTCTCCAGCGAAGGAGCGTTTGGTGGATACGCGCCTCCTCCTGACAGCCCGTCGCCTTGCGGTCCTGGCTACGGCGCTGGATGAGCAGGAGTTCTCCCGCCAGGCCCTGCGATTGGCCGACCACGAACTGGATCTGGCCTTGGCCGATTCGATCCGCAGAACAGTCGAGAATCATGCTGCGCCCAGCCCCGAGATCAAGGCCATCCTGGCGCTTAGTGACAAGGGCCAGGACGCGGTGGAAGGCGACCAGCAGCGCATCAAGATGATCGAGACGCAATTGGCCGGTGCCCGGGAACAGGATCAGGAAAGCCTCGAAGACCAGTTGGAAGTAGCCAAAGCCCAACTAGAGCTCGACAAGAACGAGTTGGATGAAGCCCAGGACGACCTGGATCGTGCCGGCGGTGATGTGCAGGCCAAAATCCGCCGCCTGAAGGCGGCCCACGAGGCCGCCCAAGGGAACAGTTCCCTGGTCTCAACTCTCAGGGGTCCCGTATCGCAGTTCTCTCCGGACAGCCTGGTGGCTAGGATCTCGATGTGGTCATGGCAGCTCTCCAAGCTGGCCCAACTCCGTCAGGCTCACCAGGAAGCACAGACTAAGATCGAGCGTATGAGCAAGCGGCGGGACTCCTTAACGCAGAAGATCAAGCTGGAAAAGGAGGACCGGGAAACTGCCAAGCGCAAGGCCGTCAGTTTCGCCCGGGGGGACCTGAAAGGGGTTGGTGAATCATCCAAGGAGATTTCCAAGGCCACCCTCCAGACCCTGAAGCGTTTCATGAGCGACCAGCGGACCCTGGCCGACATGGGTAAACGCCTCCAGTTTGTTAAGGACCTGACAGAGGTCTATGGAGGCTGGACGGTAGTGGTGGAGACTCACCGGCGTGCAGCCCTGCACCAGATGCTCAAGTCCCTGACGGTAATCCTGTCGATCCTGGGTGTGATGTTCTTCGGAAAACTGCTTGTCGGGCATATGTTTGCCGGTGCGGCCAAGGCGCGGGGGATCCGCGCCGGCACCCTGCGGACCGTTGCTGTTTTCGTGCTGCAGATCCTGGGCGTCCTGGTAATCCTCTTTGTGGTCTTCGGCGTGCCCACCCAGATGACGACCATTCTCGGCCTGGCGGGTGCCGGCCTCACGGTGGCCCTGAAGGACTTCATCGTGGCTTTCTTCGGCTGGTTTGTGCTGATGGGCAGTAACGGCGTCCGCGTGGGGGACTGGGTTGAGATCGATGGTGTGGCCGGCGAGGTCGTGGAGATCGGATTGCTCCGCACCGTGCTGCTGGAGACCGGCTCTCTGAGTGATTCTGCGCATCCTACGGGCCGGAGGGTAGCTTTCGTGAACAGCTTTGCCATTGAAGGCCACTTTTTCAACTTCTCGACCTCGGGCCAGTGGATGTGGGATGAGCTGAAGGTAGCCGTTCCTTCCGGCCAGGATCTTTACCCCTTTATCGACGCCATCCGGAAACAGGTGGAGGAGATGACCCAGGCCAACGCGAAGCTGGCCGAACAGGAATGGCGGGGTTCCACCAAGCGCTATCGCGTCCAGTCATTTTCGGCGGTACCGCGGATCAGCGTGGTTCCCATCTCCAGCGGCATCGAACTGCATGTGGGCTACATCACCCGGGCCTACGAAAGTCACGAAACACGCACCCGGCTTAACCAGTCGCTTGTGGACCTGATGCACGGGAAGCGGCCTGATGAGGTATGATTTCAATAATTCTTGAGCCACCAGCGGGGTCAAGAACAGCTCAAAGAACAACCATGTATGCGCAGATACAAATATTACCCTCCACAGTGACAGTAGTTTTAGGTTTTTTTAATCAAGATTTACTCATTGAAAAATCATACCATGGCCGGGAGTTGAAAGCCTCTTTGACAATCCTGCTCGCTGCCTCTACGTTGTAATGGGCTGTATTGAGGGTCAGATCATAATTGACCGGATCGGTCAGATCGGCATGGAAGTAATTTTTTACAAATGCCCTGCGATCCTTCTCTGTTTTCATGATTCTGTTTTCCGCTTCTTTAGCGGTCACGTTATAGGCATGCATGACGTTGCTGACTCGTACGTCCATGGGCGCCACAATAAGCAGGCGGAGACAGATCTCACTTGACAGGAGATACCCGGCCCCTCTCCCAACGATTATTGCATGACCGTGCGCCGCTATAGCGCCGACAACTTTTGTAAGATGAAGAATAAATTCATCGGGCCAGAGGTGGCGTTTTTTTTCAATTGCACCGATCCAGTCATCAAGTATATCACGATCCTGTTCATCGAGGGTGGCAATCACGGACTCACTCACATGGGCGCTCTTCGCGATCTCTTCCACAATTTCATTGTCGAAAAGATCGATGTTCAAATCTTCCGACAGTTGTTTTGCCAGCGTATTCGCTCCACTTCCCGGCAATCTTGAAATGGTGATAACAGGGCGGATGGGTTTTTTATATTTCTTTTTTTTATCCAACTGCCATTTTTTTACTTGTGTGGCGATGATTTGCTCCACCAATGCCTCCTGCGATCTAAATGTTTCCATAACTCCTCCTTGTTGTTAATATTATTTTATCTTGTTTACCCCTGGGCATCTTTTACAAATGCCTTCAGATCTATGTGATCTCGCACCATCTTTTCGATCATGGTGATTTTTTCCGTATCATCCTCGGTTGGCAAGGGCTCAATCCCGTCGATCCGCTTTGCCGTTTCGTGTGTATCCGTAGAGACCAAGAGCAGGGGGATACCCATATTTTCAGCCTTTGAAATAATGACCGATGACGGCACAATATTGTTGGAGAGGATCACTGCGGCCACCTGGCTTTCAAGGGAGGTCAAGATCAAATCACTGCGGTCGCCGCTGATGATGACGACTTGATGATGATCCTGAAACAGCGGGCTTTTCATGGCCGCATCCACACCCATGGAACCCACGACAATGTTTCTGACCTGACGGTTCAAGCCGGATTCGCCGGCTAAAACTTTTGCAAACATTCGATCCGCAAGGTATCCTGCGGAAATATAGGTCAACTCAGGCATAACGGGGATGACGCCCAGCACCGGAACATCCATCTGACGGATCCTTGGCAGATAGATATCATTAAAATCGTTGATATTGACAACCTTGTTGATGACAACCCCTATGAAAGAAAGACCATCCATACGGATATACCTCGTAAGAAAGCTCATATCATCAATAATGGTATCCTCATCGCCGCTTACCATAATCAGGAGTTTTCCCTCTATATTCTTGGCCACGGAGATGGCGTCAAGGTAAACCGATGTGCCGAAATAGATGTCTTTTCCTGCTTCCACAAAGATCAAATCTTTATTTTTACTGACATGGCCCAAGGTTTCCAGGAGCTTTGCCGTTGTTGTTTTTTCATCCAGGGAATAGAAAAGCTTGGAATGATGAAACCCGATGCTCATATCTTCAGGGGCCTCATTGAGATTGAAGATATGAGCCATGAGGGCGGCGTCATAATCCCAAAGTCGTTTCTTCTTGTAGATGAATCTCGCCCCGAAGGGCTTCATATAGCCGATTTTCTTGTTTAATGCCTTGGCCAGACCGATAATCAGGCTCGTTTTGCCTCCACTCGGCCGCATGGACGTGATGACAAATTTATCCATAAAATTCACCTCTTTTCATTTTTTGCCAGGATGATCCGTATATCCACCGCCTTCACTCCTTCTCCCTGTTCATAGACAACGAGGGGATTGATTTCGATGTCTGAAATTCCCTCGCAGTGACGAAGAATGGCTCCCAATATGGTGATGACATTCACTACAGCGGCTACATCCTTCATTTTTTCCCCCCGCACTCCGAGGAGTAGCGGATAAGAACGGAGTTCTTTAATCATGCCGATAATGTCCCCTCCCTTGACGGGGAGTGACCGGAAAGAAACATCTTTCATGACTTCCACATAGATCCCGCCCAGGCCGATCATAATCGTCGGCCCGAAGGTCTGATCCATCCTGGCGCCCACAATCAGTTCCGTTCCGGGCTTAACCATTTCGGAAGTATCGACCCCGTCAATCAGCGCGTTAGGAGCATAAGCCTTGCAGCTGCGCAGAATGGCGCCATAGGCGTCGACGACCTCATCCTCATTTTCCAGGTCGAGGGCAATCCCGCCGACATCACTCTTGTGGATGATGTCCTTGGAAACAACTTTCATGACCACGGGATAACCGATGGCCCCGGCCGCCTCAACCGCACCCTTGATCGTCTGGGCCTGGATGCTTCTCGGAATGGGAATGCCAACCAGGTTCATGATTTTCTGGGCTTCGTGGGCAAGCAGAAAAAACCTGCCCTTCTTTCTTGCATCAGCTATAATAGCCGTGATGGAAGCCGTATCCAGGGTGGCATCGGAAATCTTATCCGCAGCCGAATGACTTTCCAGATATTCTTTATATCGATACATCGCACCCAGCGAGGAAGCCGTGTCATAAACATCATCGGAAACGGGAATGCCTCTTTTCTTTGCTGAAACCACGTAGTCCGCCGTCTGTTGACCACCGAAAAGTGCAAACACGATGAGTTTTCCCCGGGATTTGTATTTAAGGAAGTTCTTCTCGATGATGGTTTCAAGGTCTGCGGAAGGTGAGAGAGCCGATTCGCAATAGATGCCGAAAACCGTATGAATATTGTCATCGGCAAGGGCCACATCAAAAGCTTTTGTATAATCTAAAGCCGCCGCCTGACCGGTAATATCAATTGGATTCTTGGTGGATCCAAATGCAGGAATGACGGGAGAAAAAACGCTTTTCAGATTTTGAGGATCGTCATAAAGACTAACGCCATATTTCTCACAGGCGTCCGTCGCCATTACACCGGCGCCCCCGCCGTTGGTAATGATGACCGTGTTTCCTCCTTTGGGAAGCGGGTTGCCCGCCAGGATCATCGCCCAGTTAAAAGCCTCTTTGGTGCTTTCCGCCCGGAGGGCGCCGCACTGGCGGATAACATCGTCAAAGACCGCATCCGAGCCGGCCAGCGAACCGGTATGGGACGCGGCCGCCCTGGCGCCTTTCTCGGAACGACCGGACTTGATCACGACCACCGGTTTTTTCAAGGTGGTTTTTCTGACGGCCTGAATGAATTTCTCACCAGCCCGTACGCCTTCTATGTACATGAGGATGACACGCGTTGTCTCATGATCACAAAGATAAGTAAGAAGATCAGACTCATCAATGTCAGACTTATTTCCGACGGAAACAATGGCGGATAAGCCAATGTTTTCAACTGAGGCCTGACCGATCAGCGTCAGCCCGAGGGCGCCGCTTTGGGTGATCATGGCCAGATGACCCGATGGGATATCACCGGAGACAAACGTGGCGTTTAAACGGACCTGAGAGGAATAGACGCCGAAGACATTGGGGCCAAGAATCCGCATCCCCTTGGAGCGGGCGTAAGCGGCGATTCTTTTTTCTTCTTCAAAATTTCCGACCTCCGAAAAGCCGGAGGTAATGATGACGCAATGTTTTGCTTTTTTCTCAGCGCACTGGACGATCGTATCATAGACAAGCCCCGCAGGGAGGGTGATGCAAACCATATCAATGGTATCATCGATATCAATGATGCTTCGGAAAACCGGCATTCCTTCGATTTCTCCACCACCCGGGTTCACCGGATAAATTTTTCCCCCGTAGCCGCCGGCAATGACATTTTGCAGCACTGCGTGGCCTATTTTGCTTTTATCCCGGGAGGCGCCGATAATAGCCAAAGAGCGGGGTTCAAAAAGATATTTGATGTTTTCAGCAGCATGCTCCGTCATATTTATTCCTTGAAGGACATCGTCATTTCATAGATGCCGGCGACATTATGCTTTACGATATCGAACCCCCCATTTTCAAACACGTGGAGCATTGGTTTGTTGTCTGCCAAGACGTCGGCAGTAAATCCCAGGAGTCCCTGTCTCTTGGCAAGGTAAGTCAGATATGCAAGCAACTCTGTGCCAATGCCTTTTTTATGGTGCTCATCTCTTACCGCAAACGCCACTTCTGCGGAATGCTTGCTTTCGTCGACAAAATATCTTCCTACGCCTGCGATTTCCTGAATCTCCTCATTGCCAACCATGGCAACAATGGCAATTTCCTTAGTATAATCGATAATAACAAACTCTTGAAGCCGTTCATGGGGCATATCTTTACGAACGGAAATAAACCGTCGGTACAAACTGTTATCAGAAAGAGAATAAACAAAATCCTTTAAAAGCGGCTCATCACTGATTTTGATAGGACGAAACAATACCTTAAAACCCGCTTTGGTGGTTTTGTAAGACTCCAGTTCCTCCGGGTACCTTCCTTTCTCCCCCGGGATGAACGCCTGATCCTGATAGATCAGCCCGGCCTTTTTTGCTTCTTCAACGAGCCAGGGTTTAAATTTGGGGTGAGCAATGGCAATCAGGTCCATTGCCCGCTCACGGATGCTTTTCCCGTGGATGAAGGCAATGCCATACTCGGTAACGACATAATGGATATCACCGCGAATCAATGTCGTCCCGGCCCCCTCTTTAAGTGCCGGCGTGATCCTTGAGATGCTTTCGCCCACGGCCGTTGACGGAAGGGCAAGAATGGCCCTGCCGTTGCGGGACAGAAACGCTCCACGCATAAAATCGGCTTGTCCGCCGATCCCGCTGTAAAAAACCTTCCCGATCGATTCTGCCGTAGCCTGCCCGGTAAGGTCGATTTCCAGCGCGCTGTTGATGGCCACCATATTTTCATGCTGGGCAATCACCAGGGGGCTATTGGTATAGTCGATCGTCCTGAATTCAATATCAGGATTGTCATGGATAAAATCATACGTGTCTTTATGTCCCATACAGAATGTTGCCACAGATTTTCCACGGTTGATGGTTTTCTTTGTATTGTCGATAACACCTTTTTTCATGAGTTCAACTATGCCGTCACTGAAGAGCTCCGTGTGCACACCGAGATGCTTTTTCCCGGAAAGGTTTTCAAGGATGGCATTGATAACGGCTCCATATCCGATTTGAATCGTATCGCCGTCCTCGACAAGGCGCGCAATATTTTTCCCAATTTTATTGGTAATTTCCAAGTCTGACTCCGGGTTATATTCCAGGAGAGGCTCATCATAAGGTAATATGAAATCGATATCATCCATGTGAATAAAAGAATCTCCAAGGACGCGAGGCATCTGATTATTCATCTGGGCGACAACATAAGAGGCCTTTTGAACAGCAGCTTTGACGATGTCCAGGCTGACGCCAAGGCTCAAATGTCCATGGCTGTCAGGCAGGGAAGTTTGAATAAGGGCCACATCGATAGTGACGAGGCCCCTGTAAAACAAAGACGGCAGCTTGGACAGGTGGACAGGCGTGTAATCTGCCTGCCCTGTGTTGATGGCATCCCTAGTCGTATCACCGATAAAGAAAGAATTGTGGCGGAAGTTTTGCTTGAATTTCTTTTCGGTATACGGGGCTACGCCGAGGGTTCTCACGTGAATGATTTCCGCATCGAAAAAGGCATGAGGCTTTGACTCGACATAGCGGATCAGTCTCTGAACAAGATATTGCGGCTCCGCGCAGGCTGACCCGATAAATATCGTATTGCCGCGATGAATATGGCTGAAGATGACATCTTCCGATGCGAACTTCTCAGGACATTTCTCTTTCCAGTATTCCAATGATTTCGTCTCTAACTTCATATCAATCTCGTTCGTGTGATTAAGAGGAGCATGAAAGTGGTGATAGCAAATGGCCTGCCAATAGCCCAAGGAAAATAAGAATTATAAATTAATCATTTAATTGCCTGTGGTTAGGCAAGAAAGAAGGAACCCCATAAAAGCATGAAAGGAATCGATTGGCCTCAATATTTGGTGGAACCTCAGCATATTGAGGCCAATCGATTCCTTTCATGCTTTCCCGCTGCCTCCTCTTACTGATTTAAAATGCTGTTATTAAACGAATAATCAAAATATTAGTTTTTCTCGCGGCTATTGGCAGACCATTTGCTAACACCACTTTCATGACCCGTTTAATCATACGAATTAAGGTCCTTTCTGAGAGGCGCGTGGTGTTGTCAGAGACGCTTCCGTCACTCTTCGGTTTAATTGTGAGAGTCCAAGACGCTACCACATTCGCACGACCTTTGATTCACACTTAGCCTGTCAACAAGGAGATATTAAAATTGGCGTCCCTAAGTACGACCATTATCGGGAGTCTGCACCAATTGCGGGCGCACCTCCGTGGAAACAGTTCCGCGCACAAGCACGTCGGCGACGAACCTCCCCTAAGATCGGAGTTGTTCAGCGCCTTCCAGATGGAGCAACACGGTAAGATCCTTGCAGCATCACACACATTAAGCGCAAACCATAATCCCGAACAACTGCTGACGCGGCTTGGTGAGAATGAAGTCGTCCTTCATGAAGTTTGCGACTTACTTACAGAGGCCGTAAAAGGAAAACGGAGGATAACACCGGCAGGGGAATGGCTTCTTGATAACTTCTATCTCGTTGAAGAACAGATTCGTACTGCCAAGAGACACCTGCCAAAGGGATACAGCAAGGGACTGCCCCGCTTGAAAGAGGGGCCATCAACAGGTCTTCCCCGTGTGTACGACATTGCCCTGGAGATAATTTCTCATGGCGATGGCCGGGTGGATCCTGAGAGCCTCAGCAGTTTCGTGGCAGCCTATCAGACAGTTACCGCGTTGAAGCTGGGCGAATTATGGGCCATCCCCATCATGCTCCGCCTGGCGCTGATTGAAAATCTCCGGCGCATTGCCACGCGGATTGCTGCCGACAGAATCGACAGGAACCATGCCGATTATTGGGCGGACCGGATTACCGAGACCGTCGAAGGGAACCGTAAGGATTTGATTCTGGTCATTGCCGACATGGCGCGCTCAAAACCTCCCATGGCCAGTTCCTTTGTTGCAGAACTTACACGCCGCCTGACGGGTCAGGGGCCCGCTCTCGCATTGCCCCTTACCTGGATTGAGCAGCAACTTTCCGAGACAAGTCTGACGATTGAACAGTTAGTGCAGTCAGAAAACCAGCAACAAGCGGCAGATCAGCTTTCCATAAGCAACAGCATCGGCAGCCTCCGTTTCCTGGGCGCCATGGATTGGCGCAAATTCGTCGAAACCATGAGCGTTGTCGAACAGACCCTCAGAGAGGACCCTGCGGATGTGTACGGCAGGATGGATTTTGCCACGCGTGATCAATACCGTCACATCGTGGAAAAAATAGCTAAGAGCAGCCGATTATCCGAAAACGAGGTGGCCCGCAATGCGATCCGTCTTGCCAGGTGTGAGAAGGCGGAGGGTAGTGCAGGCGAAGACGATCGGGGAAATCATGTCGGCTTCTATCTTATGGACAAGGGGTTGGGTCTCCTCGAAGGGACTACCTGCATGCGCTTATCTTTCCCTGAGGTGCTTCGAAATGTAATTCACCGATTTCCTTTATTCTTCTATTTTGGCACGATCTGCGTGCTCACTGTGATCTTCACTGGATGTTTGCTTGCCGAGGCCCATGCCAACGGGTTACGCGGCCCCTTGGTGTGGCTTATGGGCGTCATCTCGCTTCTGGGTGTAAGCCAGTTAGCGATTGCCCTGGTAAACTGGCTTGCGACGCGGCTTGTGGCACCCCAACTCTTGCCCCGGATGGACTTCTCCAAAGGAATTCCTCTGGAATCTTCTGCTCTGGTCGTGGTCCCGACGATGCTCACCGGCGCTGAAGGCATCGAGCATCTGATGGAAGCGCTGGAGGTAAGGTTCCTGGCGAATAGAGGCGAAAACCTGCGTTTTGCCCTGCTCACTGATTTTCGGGATGCTGCCGAGGAAACACTGCCTGAAGATGAACCGTTACTAAGGCTCGCCCGGCAGAGAATCGAAGAGCTGAACGAGAAATACAGAACTTCAAAAAACGACGACTTTTTCCTTTTCCATCGTCCCCGCCGCTTAAATCCCCAGGACCATATCTGGATGGGTTACGAACGTAAGCGGGGGAAGCTTGCGGAGCTGAATTCTTTTCTCCGCGGCGGCTCAAGAGAGTTCTTTTCCCTTATCGTCGGTAATACGGATGGATTGGAAAAAGTGAAATACATTATCACTCTTGATACGGATACTCAACTCCCCCGTGACGCGGCGTGGCAGCTTGTAGGGGCCATGGCACACCCTCTGAATCGTCCGCAATATGATGAAGACAGGCAACGTGTCTGTGCCGGATACGCTATCCTTCAGCCACGGGTGGCCGTGAGCCTACCCGGTATGAATCGATCACGATATGCCCGCATGTGGGGAAGTGATGCCGGCATCGATCCCTATACCCGCGTTGTTTCTGATGTGTACCAGGATCTCTTCGGAGAAGGCTCCTTCATCGGTAAGGGCATCTATGAGATTGATGCGTTCGAGCAGGCCCTCATGGGACGTTTTCCTGAGAACCGGATTTTAAGCCACGATCTTATCGAAGGGTGCTATGCCCGGGCAGGTCTTTTGAGCGATGTGCAATTATATGAGGAGTATCCTTCTCGCTACAGCGCCGACGTGAACCGCAGGCACCGCTGGATTCGCGGGGACTGGCAGCTATTAAGATGGTTGCTGCCGGGAGATCCCGGTCCGGATGCTCGATTTCAGAAGAATCCCCTCTCCCTGCTTTCCCGGTGGAAGATTTTCGACAACCTTCGGCGCAGTCTCTCTCCCTTGGCATTGACACTGCTGCTGCTGATGGGCTGGACAGTAATGCCCTCGCCCTGGTTCTGGACCTTGTCGGTCCTGGGTATCATCGTGATCCCTGCCTTGGTTAGCTCTCTGATGGATCTTTTCCAGAAGCCAAGTGATGTCATTCTCCATCGGCACATTCTTGCCGCTTTCCGCGAGACCGGGAGGAGCCTTGGCCAGATTACTTTTACCTTCCTATGTCTTCCCTATGAAGCATTTTTCAGTATGGACGCCGTACTGTGCACCATTTGGCGAATGCTGGTTGCGAAGAAACGGCTTCTCGAATGGAACCCTTCCGGCGACTCCGATCGCACGATCCGGAAGGGTTTGGCCGGCGCCATACGGACCATGTGGATTTCCCCGGTCATTGCCGTTGTCGCGGTGATCCATCTCACAATTTCGCGTCCGGAGGCTTTAGTTGTTGCCCTGCCTGTCCTGGTCCTCTGGTTTATTTCTCCCTGGGTCGCATGGTGGATCAGTAAGCCCCTAAGTCGCCGGGAAGCGAGGCTCACCTCCGACCAGATCAACTTTCTGAGAAAGATTGCCCGAAAGACCTGGGGCTACTTCGAGACCTTCGTCGGCCCGGAGAATCATTGGCTCCCTCCCGATAACTATCAGGAACATCCCCTTGCCAAGGTTGCCCATCGTACTTCACCGACCAACATGGGGCTTGCCCTTCTTGCCAATTTGTCGGCCTGGGATTTCGGCTATATTTCTACGGGGAAACTCATTGAGCGTACGGCTAATACGTTCCAGGCGATGGAAACCATGGAGCGCTACAAAGGACACTTCTACAACTGGTATGATACAGAGTCTCTGAAACCGCTGCTGCCTATTTATATTTCGACTGTAGACAGCGGAAATCTTACGGCCCATCTGTTGACGTTGCGGGCAGGGCTCATGGCACTTCCTGATGAGAAGATTATGGGATCCACGGTATTTGACGGTCTCCTCGATACACTTAACATTCTGATGGACGTTGCCGGAGAAACAACCCCGGCCCGGCTCTTTCAGGTGAAAGAGGATCTGGCGACTTTGTGCGCTTCCCGGCCGGATACGCTCGCGGCTATATGGGAGAGCCTTGACAGGCTCGTCGCGTCGGCCCTGGAAGTAGTCCATGTCTTCGGCGCCAATCCTGAGAGCCTGTCCGCATGGTGGGCGCAGGCCTTTGACGGCCAATGCCGGGCCGCCCTCGATGACCTGAGCTTTCTGGCGCCATGGACCGCGCTCCCGCTTTCGCCCTCGGTGTTTGGCTACTTCCCTGGTCTCGGCGAGATTCCGACACTGCGCAAATTGGCCAATCTTGACAAAGAATTACTGCCGTCAATCATTGATTCCCGCGGACAAGCCGCTGGGAATCAATATGGCTTACATGGTGAGCGAGAAGGGGAGGCTCCGACGGCTTTGCTGCCGGTGGAGGGGGCGAAGCGATCCCCTCTAATAGTGACACCGGAGGAGCATGAGCAGCTTGATGAGCTTCGAGAGGCCATCAGGGAGGCAAGCATCCGGGCCGGGGTGAGAATCGGAATTATCGAAGATCTTGCGTCGCAATCCGCTGAATTTGCCCGTATTGATTATGAATTCCTGTATGATGAGACTCGCCATCTGTTGGCTATCGGTTACAACATCAGTGAAAGCAGACGGGACGCGAGTTACTATGATTTACTGGCTTCGGAGGCGAGACTCTCCAGTTTTGTCGCCATTGCCCAGGGACAATTGCCGCAGGAGAGCTGGTTTGCCCTGGGACGGCTCCTTACCACCGCCGCCGGAGAGCCGGTTCTCCTTTCCTGGAGCGGCTCCATGTTCGAATACCTCATGCCTCTTCTCGTCATGCCCACCTATGATCAGACGCTGCTCGACGAGACCTATAAGGCGGTTGTGGCAAGACAGGTCGAGTACGGGAAAAAACTGGGGATACCCTGGGGTGTTTCGGAATCCGGGCATAACACTATCGATGTTCATCTCAATTACCAGTATGGCCCCTTTGGCGTGCCTGGCCTGGGGCTCAAACGCGGACTCGCCGGGGACCTGGTCGTTGCCCCCTATGCCTCAGTGCTGGCGCTCATGGTGGCGCCTGAAGAGGCCTGTCTTAATCTCGAAAAGCTCACCGCCCAGGGATTTGAAGGGAAGTATGGCTTTTATGAAGCCATTGACTACACCCCTTCCCACCTGCCCCGCGGACAAACGAGCGCGGTGGTTCGGTCCTTCATGGCCCATCATCAGGGCATGAGCCTCCTCTCTCTGGCCTATTTGCTCCTCAACCGCCCTATGCAGGGGCGATTCGAATCGGACCCCTCGTTTCAGGCAATTATGCTTTTGCTTCAGGAACGGGTGCCAAAGGCCACGGCCTTCTATTCGCATACGACCGAACTTGACGAGGAGCGGACAGCCTCACTTGACGTAGAAGAGATGCCGATACGCGTCTACTCGAGCCCCGACACACCCATACCGGAAGTGCAGTTGCTATCGAACGGCAGATATCACGTGATGATCACAAATGCGGGCGGCGGCTACAGCCGCTGGAAAGACCTGGCGGTGACGCGGTGGCGCGAAGACAGCACCTGCGACAACTGGGGTGCATTCTGTTATATCCGTGATGTAGCAAGTGGCGCTTTCTGGTCAACGGCATACCAACCCGCACTCAAGGCTTCGCGGAAGTACGAGGCAATATTCTCGGAAGGACGGGCAGAGTTTCGCCGCCGGGATAAAGACTTCGAAACCCACACGGAGATTGCAGTTTCACCTGAAGATGACATCGAGCTGCGTCGGATTACCATCACCAACCGGGCGCGGACAGGTCGAACGATCGAGGTAACGAGTTACGCAGAAGTTGTTCTTGCACCGCCCGCTCAGGACGCGCTGCACCCGGCCTTCAGCAACCTCTTTGTCCAAACCGAGATCATCCGCGAACAGAGGGCAATAATCTGCACGCGCCGGCCCCGCTCTCTTGAAGAACAGTCACCATGGATGTTGCATTTCATGGCTGTGCACGGGGCCGAGACCGGTGAAGTATCCTATGAGACTGATCGTATGCGGTTTATCGGCCGCGGGAACACCATTGTAAATCCGGAAGCGATGAGCGGTTTATCCGGACTATCGGGTAGCGAGGGCTCAGTGCTCGACCCGATTGTTGCGATCCGTTATCAAATAACCGTCGATCCGGGAAAAGCGGCAACCATCATTATCGTCACCGGTATCTCCGAAACTCGTGTCGCCTGTATGGACCTTGTCGGGAAATACCAGGACCGGTATCTCGCCGATCGTGTCTTTGATCTGGCGTGGACCCATAGCCAGGTGCTGCTACGGCAGATCAATGCCACGGAAGCCGATGCACAGCTTTTCGGGCGTCTTGCCGCCTCTGTCATATACGCGAATTCGTCGCTACGTGCTGGTCCGGAGGCCCTAATCAAAAACCGACGTGGCCAATCCGGCCTCTGGGGCTACTCAATTTCGGGCGATCTCCCGATCGTGCTGTTACAGATTGAAGATCCGGCCAACATAAACCTGGTGCGACAATTAGTTCAGGCCCACACGTACTGGCGTCTCAAAGGACTGGCGGTTGACCTGGTAATCTGGAACGAAGACCACGCCGGTTACCGGCAACTTCTTCATGAGCAGATCATGGGGCTCATTGCTGCAAGTACAGAAGCCAACGTGACCGATCGACCGGGTGGTATTTTCGTAAGGTCTTCCGATCAGATATCGGAGGAGGACCGCCTTTTGTTTAAGGCGGTTGCTCACGTCAACATCACCGACCGCAGGGGAACGCTAACGGACCAGTTCAAGCAGCGGAGCTTTACGGAAGGAATATTGCCGGCCCCTATGCCAACCCGAACCACGCAGAGCGATGCCCCGGCAATAGCGGCAAAGCCTCGCCAGGACTTGATGTTTGGGAACGGGCTGGGAGGGTTTACTCCTGATGGCCGGGAGTACGTTATTTCAACTGCCCGCGGGCAGGTGACGCCGGCGCCGTGGGTGAATGTGCTGGCGAACCGGCTTTTCGGAACCGTTATCTCGGAGAACGGTCTTGCCTATACCTGGAGCGAAAACGCCCATGAGTTTCGCCTCACCCCCTGGAACAACGATCCTGTCAGTGATTCGAGCGGGGAAGCCTTTTATATTCGCGATGAAGAGCGCGGTGACTTTTGGTCACCCATGCCGCTGCCCAGCCGCGGATCCACGCCTTACGTTACCAGACACGGATTCGGTTACAGTGTTTTCGAGCATACCGAGCATGGTATCAGCACAGAGGTTTGGGTTTACGTGGCCCTGGAGGCTGCTGTCAAGTTTACGGTGGTGAAGGTGCGGAACCTCTCAGGCCGGTCACGGCAACTTTCTGCCACGGGATATGCAGAATGGGTGCTGGGAGATTTGAGGCCCAAATCAGTCATGCATGTAATTACCGAGCTCAACCCTCTGAGCGGAGCCATTTTTGCTCGTAACCCATACAGCACTGAATTCGGCAACCACACTGCCTTTTTTAATGTGGACGATGCAACCCGGACCATAAGCGGCGACCGGACGGAATTCATTGGGCGTAACGGAACGCTCGCTAATCCCGCTGCCATGGCGCGGTCACGGCTTTCCGGCAGGGTAGGGGCCGCTTTGGATCCATGCGGTGCGATCCATGTGGCCTTTGAGCTGGCGGACGGGGAAGAGCGCGAGATCGTCTTTACCTTAGGTGCGGGACAGGATACAGATGACGCCGTCAACCTGGCGCATCGCTTCCGTGACTCTGCTGCGGCCCGTGAGGCCCTTGAATCTGTATGGCACTATTGGAACCATACCCTCGGCGCTGTTCAGGTGGAGACACGGGATCCATCCATCGACGTCCTGGTCAACGGCTGGCTCTTATACCAGACGCTCGCATGCCGTCTTTGGGGACGGAGCGGTTACTACCAGTCAGGGGGCGCCTTTGGCTTCCGTGACCAGATGCAGGACGTGATGGCCTTGATCCACACCGAGCCGCGCCTCATGCGCGAGCACCTCCTCCTTGCCGCAGGCCGTCAATTTCCCGAAGGTGATGTACAACACTGGTGGCATCCACCCTCAGGCCGGGGCGTGCGCACCCACTGCTCAGACGATTTTCTCTGGCTGCCGTTGGCGGCGTGCCGCTATGTTCTATCCACCGGAGATAAAGGGGTACTGGATGAACCCGTCCGCTTCATTAAGGGACGTCCGGTCAACGCCGAGGAGGACTCCTATTACGATCTGCCCGGCAGGTCTGAAGAAAAGACCAGTCTCTACGATCACTGTGTCCGGGCTATCGCGAGGGGCCTCAGTTTTGGCGATCATGGCCTGCCGCTCATCGGTTCCGGTGACTGGAACGACGGTATGAACATGGTCGGTAAAGACGGCAAAGGCGAAAGTGTCTGGCTTGCATTCTTCCTGTATGATGTGCTCACGAGGTTCATTGAAGTAGCGCGCATGCATGGGGACCTTCCCTTCGCCGAACGTTGTGAGAAAGAAGCAGGCAGGCTCAGTGGTCATATTGAGAAGAATGGCTGGGATGGTGAGTGGTACCTCCGGGCTTTCTTCGATGACGGCACGCCCCTCGGCTCAGCGGGTAATCCCGAATGCCGGATCGATTCCATTGCGCAAAGTTGGTCTGTCTTGTCCGGGGCAGGAAGCGCCGCGCGCTCACGCATGGCAATGGACGCAGTAAACAAGCACCTCGTACACCGGGACCAAGCCTTGGTCCAGCTTCTCGACCCGCCCTTCGACAAGTCGAATCTGAATCCCGGCTATATAAAGGGATACGTCCCCGGTGTCAGGGAAAATGGCGGGCAGTATACACATGGGGCCATCTGGGCCGCCATGGCCTTCGCTGCCATGGGTGACAGCAGGCGGGCGTGGGAACTCCTTACCATGATCAACCCGGTGAATCATGGGGGATCGGTTAAGGGGATTGAAACTTACAAAGTGGAGCCCTACGTTGTCGCGGCTGACGTCTATGCAGTTCCGCCCCACACGGGTCGGGGCGGATGGACGTGGTACACGGGATCAGCCGCATGGATGTACCGGCTGATCGTGGAATCGCTCCTGGGGCTGAGACTCGCAGTAGACAAACTGCATGTCGAGCCCCGTCTCCCTGCCGATTGGGATGGCTTCACGGTGCACTACCGGTACCGGGAGACCCTCTACCACATAAAGGTCGTACAGGGACAAGCGGGCGAAGATGAGAGGCGCGTTACCGTTGACGGGGCCGTGCAACGGGAGCAGACGATTCCCATGGTGGACGATCACAATGAACACTTCGCAGAAGTGGTCGTGGCGCCAATTCGGTTTAGTCCAGTATGATAAAAAATATCCGAAAGGTGGTGTATCGTGGCAACCCTTAACCAGACATTACTGAAAAAAAGTGGTGAGGGTCTCGTCAAAAAAGATTCTTGAGGAAATTGGTGATGAGTCCCCCCTTCTTTTTGATTTCCCCTTGGCCGGGGTCGTTAAGGTGGAAGATGGTCCTGCTGAAAACGATCCGCCACCCCTCCTCTTCCTTGATCAGCTCCAGGTGCAGCGTTTCGCGACCGTAGAGCGTGAAGGGGCTTGAGACCACCACCACGGCTTTCCTTTTGTCATACTCGTTAAAGATGACCTCATCGATCCTGAAATTCTGGACCTTGATGCGATTTCCCACATGATCATTAACGAAATCTTTCTGGGTATATGCTTTTTTCGACTCCTCGGAGAGTTGTTCATAAGCGCCCCGATAATCACCGGACGTGACATTCTGCAAAAAACCATTCACCAGCTTGATAATGTGGGATGTATCGCGGCTCGGCGAGGTGATCAAAAACAGAAAAACCAGCATCAAGATGGCCAGGAGGGAATATCCCACCCCGGCATACCGCTTCTTTCCTCTGAAGACGTTTTGGTAAATCCATTTTCGTTCTATGAAAATGACCGTGCCGATCGCGATGACGATGAGAACGACGGCGAGCATACTGCCCTTTAACAGGAAAGAAACGCCCATTCCGATAAAAATGTTTATAAGAGTGATGTAAAGATTTTCTTTTTTCAATATATTCTTTCTTCTCCGGTAATTTTAGTTAATTTACGAGGGAAAATCCTATTACAGAATTACTTAATTCCATCTGTAGTGTCATATATCAAAAAAATATAACAAAAACAATATTTCACTCTCGGGGGCGATGAACCCTCTCAAAAAGTTCCGTGAAATATTGTTCCAAACCGTTTGTGGCAGGTTACCAGGGCATAGAGACGAGACAGGATCTTTTTTTTGCCGGATGATAATAAATGGTTGTCTAATCGAAAAGTGTGGTATACATAAGCGCAAGATTCAGGAAGGAAATATTTATGTCATCAGTTGGAAAA
>Ga0247841_10002566_pt1 | contig 35839 bp, 38 predicted proteins | sample LaCruzMarch2015__2_FD_192410 | JGI IMG/M metagenome (GOLD analysis project Ga0247841, IMG submission 192410) | Freshwater microbial communities from meromictic Lake La Cruz, Castile-La Mancha, Spain - LaCruzMarch2015_18m | ecosystem: Environmental > Aquatic > Freshwater > Lake | place: Spain... | reverse complement strand
CCACTATCATACACAAGATCCTTAAAAGGGTGGTATTTTTTGCAAGATTTTTAAAGAGCGAGGATATGAAAAACATTACACCATCCGATATTGAAAGGTGTAAAATCTATATCTTTAAGGAGCACCGCAATCACGAGGGAAGAAAAGTGCGAGAAGAGGACGCGGTTGCAAGACTTAATTCATTAAAGATGTATTTTTGTTTTTTGCATGAGCAAGGGTATCTTGCGGTTGATCCGGTAGCTAATGTAGATATACCGAGCGCAAGCCCTCGCGTCAGATGGTATATCCCTACGGAGGAAGATGCAGAAGAATTTGCTTCTAAGCCAGACTCATATTCATATGTTGGCATAAGGGATGCTGCCATGATAAGACTCTGGTATCTCGCTCCTTTAAAAAGCCATGAGCAGAAGGATTTAAAGGTGCAAGATATCGACCTTGAGAAAAAGACAATCTACTGGCGAGAATCAAGGTATCGCGGTCTAAAGTTGGACGAGAAAACATGCAAGGCTATCGAGCGTTATCTTAAGGTGTCAAGGCCGGTATTCGCGAAAAAGTCCAAAGTACCGACAGATAAGCTATTCCTAAACGAGTGGGGAGATTCTCTTGTTGAATGCAGCATTTTTGAGGTATTCTATAAATACAGGGGAGATAAGAAGCTCAAGCCGTATGCTACACGTCATATGACGGCTATCGACATGCTTCGTGATGGCTCAAGCCTTGAAGAGGTTAAAAAGGCATTGGGCATTAAATCCATAAAGATGTGCGAAGCGTATAAAGCGGTTATTGCAGATGATGTGAGCGGTTTCTATAAAAGAAATCGCTTCGAAGAGAAGGTTAAGCTCTTGAAGCGGCAAAAAGTTGGAGTTTTGAGAGAATAGGCAATTTCTCTTTTAGACCTATATTTTGTGAGGTATAATACAATGATAGATATGTCTACCAAATCAAAAGCCGATCATGCGGGCAATAATTACAAAGAGCCGAATTGGGTTCTTCTTGGCATTGCCACTCTACTTTTTTTAGGATCAGTGGCTTTTATCTCAAACTATTATTCCCATGAAAAATTTATTTTTCCTAGCTGGTGGAACCATTGGGTTAGTTCCTACTCAGAAGTTCTTTTAGAGAAAAAAGAACCTGTGTATACCTTTGCTTTAGAGGGAGGCGATGCTCTGAAGATTATTGTTTCTGCACATAAAGCTCATATTGAGGTAAAACAGGGTAGTTTGGTTATTGCATCTCAGGATAAAAAAGTATCCGAGGTTTTTCCGACAGCCCAGAGTTGGTCTCACCGCATATACAAGCCTAACACCATGCCAAAGATTTATTTTTATGTTAAAATCCCCAAGAACATAGACCCGCGGAATGGTGATATATCTATTGATATCAATTGCTCAGAAACAAATTTTAGAGGGACTGGAAAATATGGACAAAGCGGTCTAAGCGGCAAGATTGAACAGGTAAAATATGTCGCAGCAAGTGGTGAGAGCACAGGGGATGAACATATAGTACTTCCTATATTTAAAAAGGAGTTTTTGGCGCAATGTCTTGTTTTCGATAAAGGTAATGCCAAGCAAAGGCTGGAAGCTGTGGAGGCATTAGAGAAAACTAGCGATATTCGTTCCGTTGAGGTTTTATTTGAAGTGCTAAAAGATAAAAGTCCCTCCGTTCGTAAGACAGCGCTGAAAGCTTTAGAACGAATGACAGGAGAAAAGTTTGGCCGGAAGCTAGCAAAATGGCGGGAATGGTGGGAGAATAATAAAGGGGAAATCGTTAGAAAGAGTTATGGCAACAATAATAGCTTATGATTGCAAGTGCGGGGAGCGATATTCTGTCTATATGCCTAAGGTAATGATGGTATTTAATCCAGAAAAGAAATATATACAGGCAGCCGAAGAATGGGATGAAGAAGATGCGGCAAGTGGAGCTATAAAAGCCGCCGAACAGACTGCAATCAATGAGGGAATAACTTTTGTCAACGCAAGTACCATAGCATGCAGTAGCAGGAGATTAATGTAAAATTTTCTCTGTTTTGAATTGAAAAATTAGGATGGAATTGCTTATTGTTCCGAGTGGCAAGGGCCGACACTACAAAACACTATGTTTTACTGTGACATTACTGCGACACATTACTGTGACAGAATCATAAATCAGGTTGAAATTAGGAGAGTATAGCAGGGATGAATAAGTTGTTTGTATCCGTACATCTTGCCATTATAATATTCATAGCTATATTTATTCTAGCTGTAGATGGCTATTTAGGGATATTCTACTCAGTACCTTCAGAATATGGGAAGAATGTTGCGGCAACTAAAGCCATTGGGAAGCATTCGTGTGAAGGCTGCGGAAAGCCTGCCGATATCGTTCCGTATGAAATAAGGCGAGGTGGTGTTGTCACGGGTATTGTTAATCACTGGTATTGCAAGGAGTGTGCGCTTGCAACTCCCGATGCGTCGCATGGAAACACTGTTATTGCACATTATCTTTTGCTTGTATTCTCAGCTTTAGCTACGCTAATAGTATTACTTACTATTAGAAAAAATAGAAAAAGGTGGTTAGCATTTCAAAAAGAGGATTTCCGTGCCATGTGGTTTTTTCTTCTCATTGGTTCAATATGTTGTATGATAGCGTTCGCAATGTCTACCTTATAATACCCTCCAAGCAATAACTCCAAACCTTGTTAAAATAGAGAACCCTGCCTTGTCAGAATTTGGGTGCTGGTGTCTCTATGCCTGCTAATCCTACATATTAGGCTCAGCCGCATCGGCGGGATCCGCCACATTTTTTACGAACACATTTGTCGATGGCAGAGATATTATTACGTCTTTGAGCCGCTCAGTAAATAGTGCGGTAGTGTCGGTAACTGTAAGTCTGCTCGATAATGTGAACCCTGCTATATCGACCGCATTGAGATCAACAGGACTTATGGGTGTCGTAGAGAATATGTTTAATACGACTGGATTGTTTAATGGAATATTTACCGTTTTAAGCGGGGTGGTCCCGACCGCCATTAATATGGCTAGCAATATGGTTTCTGGGATATTAGGAAGCGCTCAAACTTTTTTACAGCTTAGAACTGAAAGAGGCCCGCTCGTCGCTATGGATAATGCTTTAAATTCGTTATTCACGCGGGAAACCGTCGAGGCAGTAATAGCAAATGGCGGAATCGATGATATTCTTTCGCAGCCGCCGATATGGGTGACTTTAGCGGACGGAAGCATAGCTCAGAGGGTAATATTATCCCAAGACGCTTCGATATTTTTAGATGAAACAGGAGATATTTTCTCGATCGTAGAAGACGGCATAATGTCCACGGGCTCTTTTGTATGGACCGAAGATAACCGCCTTACTATGGAAGAAGGTGTGATCGAAGGCAATATGGAGACCGGCTATACCATGCGCGCCGATGTCGAAGGCGGTCAGACGTGGAATATATGGGTAGGTGATGAAGAAGGTAATGAGGTTGTAAATATAGACCCTGAAATACCAAATGGCAATATAAGGATTAATTCGACATTCGATTCCGTTACTTCGGGGTTTACTTTCGCATTGACGAATGTACTGCTTAATTTCGCGAATACATACATGGCTAGGATAAACAGTGATACTGTGTCATCAATAACTCAAAAAATAAACGCCATCTCCGCCGGATCGCTATTCAACGACACAAATAAATTCCTGTACGCGCTGGCGAATGGGATATCAAATTCTAACTCTTTAATCAGTGCGCCGCCATATATTGTGGGTTTGGAGCAGAGTATTATAGATCACAGTAGTCAGGCCATACCAGCTGATAATATATTCCCGATAGTGCTTTATAAAGGAATGACAGCAAATCTACCGCTTAACGGATTTTTTGACGCTATAAGGTGGCTCATGGAATCACAAATTAGATATAGAGGTGAGCTTGTAGTGAAAGCGCAAGCAGATCTTATTGAATATTTCGTTAGCCATCCATCGAAATGGAATAATCCGGTTGTTGGCGTAGGCTATTCAGGCGGATTTATGCCTTTCGTAGAAACAGTAGCCTCTGCAGGGTGTTTGATGTACAATATTAAAACATTAGTGGGATTAGGTGCTCCAACGGCATATCTGCCCGGCATCATTCCGGACGCGGTACTGAATTTGATATCAGCTGTCGCTGCCAATAAATTGCCAGCCGCTACTGTCTTACTTGCCGGCCTGGGTTGGGGGCTATCGGTTACAAACATAGATCAATTAAAAGACGCCATAACATCAAAATTGAGCCAGATGGTTCAGGAATCAAATATGACTGGAGCGACATTTCCGTATACTCTGGGCCCCAAAACAGAGCTCATAGTGAATGTATGGGGAAGCGATGATATCTTTTATAGAGAACTTGGAGTTGTAGGGCCTAGAGAGAATTTTCTCGGAAAAACAACATACAACATCGAAATAGTTGGAGCCGATCACTTCGACTATATCGGGGGAATAAATCCCAACAATTCAAATCCAATATGGAATAATACAGTGGCGAGTTTTGTGACGGATTTGATTATAGCAAGCGAAAATGAATCCGACTTGAAAGCTTTTATTGAATTTAAAAAAGCGCAAGGTTTTATCTCATCTCCTGATGGTAGGGGCGTGTATGTTGTTACATTACCGGGCTGTGGGGTATAAAATGAAAATAATGTCAAATATGTTTTTTATTCTTATATTTATTGGAATACTATTTGGAAGTCAAATATATTGCAATCAGACAATAAACGAAAATTCACCTCATTCAATCTATTTTAATTTGGATAAGAATGATGCCGCAAAAGTTTCTGGAAATGAATGGGCAAAAAGACAAGGACGAAGAAATAGCTATGAACACGAAGGATTGCAACTAGCAAAGCAAGGTCAGTATGAAGAAGCTATTGCTAAATTCGAGTTGGCAGCAGATTCATCATTGATAGTTCAAGAACACGAAAAAGGATTAGCCATTGGTTCCATAGTGCGTTGCTACCAACGCCAAAATAAATTTGAAGAAGCCTTAAAAGCATATCAATGGTTTATCGGACAAAATAAAATTAATGATGCTGCAATTGAAGGGGAAAAAGAACTCCTATCTCTCCTAAAAGCACAAGGCACAAAAGATAATAAGCCTATTTATGAATATATAAGTTACATGAAGAATAAATATGCGAAATATATCCCACCGAATGGATATATAGTGGGAGAAACAGGCATTCTTGTGGACAAGCTCATTCATCTTTACGACTATATGTGCGACTACGACCCCGGAATTGCTTTTATGGATGAGATGATAAAATATCACACCCAGCATCCGGATAAGAATCACAGATCCGCGCATGCTAAAGACGTCAAAGAATACATCCGCGTAAAAGAAGCCTGGGAACTCGATAAGGAGACTGGCCAGCACGGCCACCTGCAGGAAGTCATTAGAACCTCAGATGTGATATCGTGGTGAGCGAACGAAGTAGTGACTGTTTAATTAATAAAATAGGGGCAGCTCAGGGTGTCCTTTTGCAGGATGGCCCCGTACTTAAGGAGTTGTAAGAATGTTTAAGGCTGTGATGATATCGATTTTGGCGCACACGCTACTGTTTCTTCCTATGGCGAAAACGCCTGTTTCGATAACGAAAAAGGAAGAGAAGAAGCCGGTCGTGGTCGATTATATCCGCGTTAAAGATGCTGCTGGCCGGGTGGTCGAGCCCCCGCGAGTAGATATCGAAAAGAAGGTTGAAATGACGCCGCCTAAGGCATTGAAAGCCGAAGGAGATTTCAAAAAAGAAGCCAAGAATGACTATATAAATTACTATCAACTTATACGGGAAAAGGTAAGGCGCGAGGTTAAGGATAGGTACACGAGTTATAACAAAGAAGGCGAAGTGGCGCTTAATTTCGTCCTCAATTCAAACGGCACGCTTTTTTCGCATAGTGTCGATACCACAAAGTCGACCGGCGATGCGGATCTCGTCCGGATGGCTTCCGCGAGCCTCGTTTCCGCCGCCCCTTTCAGGCCATTTCCGAAAAGCCTAACTGCCAAAACGATGTCATTCAGTCTCGTCATCGAATTCCGCAAAAATTAGTTCCGCTCCGCTTGTAATTTTCTTCTACCGCTTCAGCAGTAATCTTTGCCACCCGGACAGTGGGCTTCACCTAATTTTGCTTGTTAAGGATTAGCATAGTATTTGTAACTATATCGTTATTTTCATGGGAAAACTGCGTAATTATTAAGTACTGCGCAAAATTTATACGGTTGGAGCCCACCGTCCGGGTGGCTATTGCTTACGGTCTTCGGCATAAGAAAATCACCAGCTACGCTCCTCTGTTAAAAATCAAAATTAACCGCGTCGGTTGTTACGGAATGCGACATGTAACCGACGCGGTTTCAGGCGCAGTTATGGGATGCGGAGTTTTAGGGCTTGAATTTACGCGCGGAGTAGGTTATGCTATTAAGCGTATCGAGGAGGCTAGTATGAAAAAAATAGCAATATTATCAATATTGATGGTCTTTATAGCCGGTGCGGCGTTTTCGGAAACGACGCTGCCAAGCGAGAGCGATTATAAGGAGCTGGACGAGCTTAAGGTTAAGATCCGAAGAATGAAGAAAGAGGCGGATGGCTTCATAAAAGAACTCGTCGCGGCATATCCGGATGATGGACAATCCCTGGCCGGCGGTTGGGCTCAGGATGTAAAAGTGGATATTTCCGAGACCGAAAAAGATGTTATAGTGAAGGCGGATCTTCCCGGTATGGATAAGGATAAGATCGAGGTTACGCTGGATCAGGGGAAGATGCTGAAGATAGCCGGATCGCGCGATATGGTAACCAATCAGGCCGGAAAAGGATTTGTCAGGCAGGAGAGGATGCAAGGAAGCTTTTCTCGAGTACTGGAGCTTCCGGCCGAGTGCATGAACGAAGGCATAAAGGCTTCTTATAACAGCGGAGTTCTCGATATAGTCATACCGAAGAAGCCGAAAGCCAAAGACGAGTCGGTTAAGATTAAGATTAATTAAGAAAAATGGGACAGTCCCATTCAATTCTTAAATAGGTACGTTGGGACAGTCCCTATTTTTGCATGGCTCAATACTTAATATTAGACAGGAGATATGTAGTGAATATAAAAGCTTCAGAGTTGAAAAAAGGGATGATAATAAAAGAGGGGCCGGATTTTTTTGTGGCCATAGATATGGAGCACAGAACGCCTGGAAATCTTCGCGCCATATACCAGTGCACGCTTAAGAATGTTCTGACCGGAAAGATGCTTAACAGACGATACAGCCCCAGCGATTCTGTCGACAGGGCGGATCTTGAATCAAAGACGGCTCAATTTCTCTATAAAGACCAGGATGGGTTTCATTTTATGGATATGGAGAATTATGAAGGCATAGTGCTGGGTGATGATATGATCGGGTTCGAAAAAGACTATCTCAAAGAGAGCCTCGAGGTGCAGGTCCTGTATTACGAGCATAGGCCGGTTACCGTAGAATTGCCGGTCAGCGTAGCGCTTAAAGTGACGGCATCATCTCCCGGGACGAGGGGAGACACGAGCGGCAAAGCAACAAAGCCAGCCATATTAGAGACCGGGTTATCTATAAATGTTCCGCTGTTCATCGATGAGGGTGAGACGATCCTGGTAGATACGAGAACCGGCGAGTATCTGGGAAGGGCATAAATACCTTCTAATATGCGAGAATTTCAAACCGCTGTTATAGGCGCGGGCGCCGCGGGGCTTGTCGCGGCATTAAGCTCGAAGACGATGGGCTCGGATACCGTGATATGCGAGCGCCTGACGAAAATAGGCAAGAAGATCCTTGCTTCGGGCAACGGTAGATGTAACATCTCCAATGATGACCTTTCCGAATCTCATTATAATCCCGAATCTCGAAGCATGGTTAAGTCAATTTTCTCAAAATCCGGAAAAGAAGCCATAAGTAATTTATTTAATGAGCTGGGCCTAGAGACCTATTCCGAAGAAGGCCGGATCTTTCCGAGAACCAATCAATCCTCTTCAGTCCTTAAAGTCCTCGAGATAAAACTTAAGAACCTCTCCATACCGGTCGAGTTGGATTTCGAGGCCGTTAAGATAGAGCCATCGGATAAAAGTTTCGCGGTTATTTCAAAGTCCGGCAAAAAGATAATCGCCCGAAAAATTGTGATAACAGGGGGAGGTATGTCTTATCCCGCTCTAGGGTCTAACGGAAGCGCTTATCGGCTCGCCTCCGCCCTCGGTCATACGATCATAAAACCTGTGCCCGCCGCGGTTGCCATGGTAGTGAAGGACAGATTATGCCATATTCTTCAGGGACAACGCATTTGCGCTAAGGTTACTGCCGTTATATCGGGCAAAGTCGCGTCCGAATCGGATGGAGATCTGTTATTTACAAAATATGGACTTTCCGGAACGTCTATACTTGATATTTCAAGGGAGATATCCATAGCTATAAACAGAGATGGAAATAGGGATGTATCTATCCGGGTCGATATGGCGCCATTTATTTCGGAAGAGGCCCTGACCAAAAAATTGGAAGCGAGAATAAAAAACGGATGTAGCACGGAAGATGCGCTGGCCGGGATATTGCCGTTAAAGATGGCCGCGGCCATAGGAGCATCCGATAATAATGCGAGCGGGGTGAGAGGCGTAATATCCGAAGTGAAGTCAAAGTCATTCGCGGTATCAGGGACTATGGGGTGGAATGAGGCGGAGTTTACGGCCGGAGGCGTTGACTGTAGGGAAATAGACCACCTTACGCTTGAATCGAAGCTGAAAAAAGGCGTATATTTTGCCGGAGAAGTGCTCGACGTTGACGGCGATAGAGGCGGCTACAATCTTGCCTGGGCCTGGGCATCGGGATTTACAGCCGGAAAGGCCGGCCATGGATAGCTCTAAAGAATTATACGATATAGCGGTGATCGGAGGAGGCCCTGCCGGATCGATGGCCGCCATAGCGGCATCATCGCATGCGAAGCGCGTCGTTCTGATCGAAAAGAACGCAACCCTTGGTAAAAAGTTGCTAATGACCGGTAAGACCAGATGCAATATTACCAATATATGTCCGATAGATACCTTTATAGAAAAATTCGGAAAAGCAGGCCCGTTTTTAAGAAGTTCGTTATTCCGGTTCTCCAATGAGGACCTGATGGAGTTCTTTAGGTCGAAGGGTCTTGAGATGAAGGCCGAAAGACAGGGCCGCGTCTTTCCTGTGACAGATAAATCCTCGTCAGTCCTAAAAGTGCTCGAGGAAGCTCTTTCGGAGAATAAAGTCGACATCATGTTCGGCGCAAATCTGGAAAACATAAAAAAAGATGGCGATGAGTTCATCTTGGAACTGGCAGGCGGTAAAAAGATACGGTCCGAAAAAGTGATATTCGCTATGGGGGGCGCTTCATACAAAGCGACAGGATCCGAAGGAGATGGGTTCAGGCTGGCTAAAAAACTGGGACATGAGATTAAAAAGCTAAGGGCCGGTCTCGTTCCTCTGGTAACCAGAGAGGCATGGGTTAAGGATCTTCAAGGGCTCGGACTCGAAAATATAAGAATAACATTCATCTCAAAAGATAAAAAGCTTAAGTCGGCGGTGGGGGAGCTCATGTTCACCCATTTCGGCGTATCCGGGCCTCTCGTGCTAGACTTAAGCGGCGAGGTTACGGACCTTCTTGAAAAAGATAAGGAAGTCATGCTTTATATCGATCTCAAGCCGGGGTTAAGAGACGAGCAGTTGGAAAGTAAACTCCTGCATAAATTTTTGACAAAAGGTCACAGCCTCCTGAAGAGCATAATGAAAGATATTCTTCCGGCGAGAATGATACCGGTATTTCTAATGGTCGCAAGAGTTGGGCCGCTTAAGACCGCAAATCAGATAACCAAGCCCGAGCGTTTAAGTATTGTGAAGCTTCTTAAGGGAATGCCGCTTACCGTAACAGGCAGCCTTCCGATAGAGGAAGCGATGGTAACGGACGGAGGCGTTTCGACCCTTGAGATAAATCCCAGGACTATGGAATCCAAGATAGTTCCCGGGCTATATTTTGCGGGTGAGATAATAGAGGGAGCCGCGCCGAGCGGCGGCTACAATTTGCAGCAGGCGTTCTCTACTGGCTATCTTGCCGGTGAGGAGGCCTCCGGTGCGTAAGATAATATTAGCCTCGGCGTCCAAACCCAGACAGAGACTGCTCAGACAGATCGGCCTTAAATTCAAGATATTCAGGTCCGGTGTAAGAGAAGCCAATTCTCTCGGGAAAAAACGCTGCGAGGACATGGTGATCGCCAACGCCGTAAAGAAGGCAAAAGACGCTGGCGGACATTTTTCTTCCGGCGTAGTGATAGCCGCGGATACGGTAGTCCTTGTTGGTAGAAAGATAATCGGAAAACCGCGGAACATGAAGGGGGCTGTAAGCGCCCTTAGATTATTGTCTAAGAGTCCTCAATGGGTATATACCGGAATCGCGGTATTCGATATCGATAACGGAAAATTGCTTACAGATTTTGAGAAGACAAAGGTCTATATGTATCCTCTCAGCGAGCGGCAGATAAAGAGATATTTCAAAAAGATATCTCCTTTCGACAAGGCCGGATCTTTCGATGTGCAGGGGCCGGGCAGCGTTTTTATAGACAGAATAGAGGGATGTTTTTATAATGTAGTGGGGTTGCCGCTCGCGAAGCTGGGGAAACTTCTCGAGAAGACCGGCATCGCCATATTGTAAGAAAGACGCTTTAAAAACAGGAGGTGGGTAATTATGTGCCATGTTTATGGTTACGATCTGTTCACCATGCTGAATATGGTGATCTGTCTTCTGATACTTGCGATGGGTTCCGGGGTATATTCCAAGACAAAGAATAAAGCGCCTTTCCATGTCGGAGTGGCGTTCGGGCTGTTCGCGGTAGGAAATCTTATAAAACTTTTCGGCGTTCAAGCCAGCTTTGTGAGCACTGTGATGCTGGTAAATATGTTCGGGTATCTTATAGTGTTATTCGCTTTATACGAGATGGCAAATAAGAGCAAATAGACGTGGGTATCAGGGAAAAAGAGCGCTTTATCACCCATGTCGATATGGACGCATTCTTCGCGTCCGTAGAGCAGCGGGATGATCCCGGTATACGTTTAAAACCGGTCATAGTCGGATCCGATCCAAAACGCGGAAAAGGCAGGGGCGTCGTTTCGGCCTGTTCATATGAAGCCCGTAAATTTGGAATACATTCCGCGATGCCCATCTCCGAGGCTTACAGGCTTTGTCCGGATGGCGTTTTTTTGCCGGTCGACATTGACAAGTATTCCAGGATATCCGGAGAGATCTACGATGTCCTGTACTCTTTTACTCCGGATATAGAGCCCGTTGGAATAGACGAAGCGTTTCTTGATATAACCGGGAGCCATCACCTGTTTGGAGGTCCGGTCGAAACCTGCCGGCTCATAAAATCAAAGATAAAAAACGATACCGGACTTACGGCTTCAATAGGGCTGGCCCCGAATAAGACCGCCGCGAAGATAGCGTCGGATCTTAAAAAGCCGGATGGACTGGTCGAAGTTACCGCGAAAGGGCTTTTGGGATTTTTACGTCCTTTACCGGTTGGCAAACTTTGGGGGTTGGGAAAGAAAAGCTCCGAGGCGCTGAACCATATCGGGGTACTTACGATAGGAGAGCTCGCGGGATGCGCGCCCCGAAAGATCCGTGAGATTCTCGGTAAAAACGGCGAAGTATTTCATGCGATCGCTAACGGCATAGATGACGACCCGGTAGTATCCGAAGGCGAGGCAAAGTCAGTAAGTAACGAACTAACCTTTGACCTCGATACCGCAAAAAAAGACAAGATAGCCTCGGCGCTTATGCATCTCTCGGAGAAGGTGTCGTCCCGCCTGAGGAAGGAGCGCATTAAGTGCCGTACGGTAACACTCAAGATAAGACTCGGGGATTTCACGACGCGCACGCGGTCACTGACCCTTAAAAGAGCGACAAATCTTACCGATGAGCTTTACATTACGGTATTTGAGTTATATAATGCATTCGACTGCGGGATGAAGAAGGTAAGGCTGGTTGGTGTAAAGGCTTCGGGGCTTTCCGGCATGACCGAAGAAAAAGAACTTTTTGAGAATGAGATCGACAGGAAGCGCGAAAGCGTGGATCTCGGGATGGATAGAATAAAAGCGAAATTCGGAAGCGGATCCATATACAGAGCGAGTTCGAAAGGGGCATGATGAAAAAAAATACCGACAAGGACAGTATAAGCAGCATGGGGCCAGCTACGATATTCAAAGATATGACCAAAAAGGGGATGGCTCTTTCGTTCATTGCCAATCGCGAATACGCCCTGGCTAAGGATAAATATACCGCGACGCTTTACGACGATTTTATGGCCACCGCCATAGCCGTGAGAGATCGCATAGTTGAGAGATGGATATCGACCCAGCAGAGATATCATAATGAAAACTCAAAGCGCGTCTATTATTTTTCAATGGAGTTCCTTATAGGAAGGCTTCTCGGCAATAATATAATGAACCTCGGGCTGGATGATTCTGTCGGGGAAGCCCTTAAGGATATGGGGCTGGATATTACCAAAGTGAAAGATTGCGAACTGGACGCCGGGCTTGGCAACGCAGGTCTGGGAAGACTGGCGGCGTGCTATCTTGATTCAATGGCAACGCTTGGAATACCGGCTCATGGCTACGGCATACGGTACGAATACGGAATATTCAACCAGAAGATAATAAACGGATCTCAGGTCGAGTTTCCGGATGAATGGCTTGCCCGGGGGAATCCATGGGAGTTCCAGAGACCGGAATACGCCGTCAAAGTGCACTACTACGGCAGGGCTTATCTTGAAAAGGATGAGGAAGGAAATCTTCACGCTCATTGGACCGATACGGATGATGTTATAGCCATGCCTTACGATATGCCGGTTTCCGGCTATAAGAATGATGTGGTCAATACTCTGAGGCTCTGGTCCGCAAGAAGTTCGGAAGAATTCGATCTGAGTTATTTTAACGACGGCGACTATGAGAGAGCGGTATACGACAAAGTCCTTACGGAAAATATTTCAAAGATACTATATCCGAACGATAATGTAAGTCAGGGCAGAGAATTAAGGCTGAAGCAGGAGTATTTTTTCACAGCCGCATCGCTCTCCGATATATTGCGGCGCTTCAAAATGGAGAATAAAGATCTGAAGAAGATGCCCGAAAAGGTGGCCATACAGCTTAACGACACTCATCCTTCCATAGCTATACCCGAGCTCATGCGCATCCTTATCGACATCGAAAAACTGGATTGGGATACGGCATGGGATATAACGGTCAATACGTTCGCATACACAAATCATACAATAATGCCGGAAGCGCTCGAGACGTGGCCGGTTGCATTGCTCGAGAAGATGCTTCCTCGCCATCTTCAAATAGTATACGAGATAAATTATCGATTTCTGAAAGATGTGGCCATTAAATTTCCAGGCGACAACGACAGGCTCCGCCGTATGTCCGTTATTGATGAGGGTGATCCCAAAAAGGTCAGGATGGGGAACCTTGCGGTTATCGGAAGCCATTCTGTCAACGGCGTATCAAAACTTCACTCCGAACTTCTTAAGGAAAACCTTTTCAGGGATTTCTACGAGTTTTCTCCCGAGAAGTTCATGAACGTTACTAATGGGATCACTCAGCGAAGGTGGCTTAAAAAGGCGAATAAGAAACTCTCCGGAATAATAACCGACGCGATCGGGGAGGGGTGGGTAACCGACCTAAATAAACTGGAAGCGTTAAATGGTTTTAAGGATGACGCGTCATTTTCCAAAAAGTGGTCTGAGGCAAAAGAAGCCAATAAGAAAGAGCTTGCGGCTTATATAAAGAGCATATCCGGGGTATCGATAGATCCGGAGTCGATGTTCGACGTCCAGGTTAAGAGGATACATGAATATAAAAGGCAGCTTTTGCTGGCTTTCTATATTCTGTCCCAATACATAAAGGTTAAGCAGGATCCCCGGACCAGCATAGTTCCCCGGACATTCATATTCAGCGGAAAAGCGGCGCCGGGATACTATATGGCAAAATTGATAATAAGGTTTGTAAACAATCTGGCCGGGGTGATAAATAAAGACAAGGCTCTGGACGGCAGGCTTAAGGTGGTATTCCTTGAGAATTATCGCGTCTCTCTAGCGGAAAAGATATTTCCCGCAAGCGAGCTTTCGGAACAGATATCCACAGCTGGAACAGAGGCGTCAGGCACCGGATGCATGAAGTTCATGATGAACGGCGCGGTCACCATCGGCACCATGGATGGCGCTAATATAGAAATAGCGAATGCCGTAGGTAAGGATAATATATTTACGTTCGGCCTGAGTTCCGGGGAAGTTCTGAAACTGCGATCCGATGGATATGATCCAAATTCTTATGTCGAAAACTCACCCATGCTTCAGGAAATATTCCGGTTGATCAGATCCAATTTTCTTTCTACGGCGGAATTCGGGCTTTTCGATCCCATAGTGCAGTCGCTTCTCTCGTCGGACTATTTTTTGGTGTGCGCGGATTTCGAATCATACGTCCAAAGGCAACATGACGTATCGAAGGCGTATTCCGACAGGGATAAATGGACGAAGCGTTCGATCTCTAACGCCGCAAAATCGGGGCCATTTTCGAGCGATAGGGCGGTCGAGGAGTACGCGGAGAATATCTGGGGAGTGCCGTTCAAAAAAGGAAAATAATCCTAGTTCGACCCTATGGCATTACTTGCCATATCTCTTAACATTGCGAAGTCGGCTGGTCCTAAAGAGGCGGTTTCTATGGGCGGCATCACGCGTATGCTGATGGCGACTTTGGTCTTAAAAAGCCAGTTTCCCTTAGGTATAGCGTCGGCGGTACCGCTTATGGATATCGGCAGCACCGGCACTTTTTCTTTTATCGCAAGCTTAAAAGCTCCGTTCTGAAAATTCTGCATCTTACCATCCGGGCTTCTCGTTCCTTCCGGGAAGAATAGAACCGACATCCCGTCTCTGAGCCATAAGGCGGCTTCACGGTAGATGCTCTTAATGCTTGAAAAATCCCCCCGCTTAAGCCTCACATGCTTTCCGAGCGACATGCACCATCCAAGGACAGGAACCCTGAATAAACTCTCTTTGGCCACCCATTTGAACTGCATCCTCGTTTTATAGAGGACCGCTATGTCGGCCAGCGACAGATGGTTGGCGACTATTACATATGTTCTTTTATGGTCGATATTCTCGAGTCCCTTTACGTTGATCGTCCAATATGGGTTGAGCCATATTACGGCATCCGCCCACCAGAAACACTGGGCATGCGCGACTCTTCTCTTTTTGTCGAAAGGGAAAAGGATGATTGAGAAGAATAACATCGCTAGGAACAGTATGAATATCAGAATAGAGGTTGATATCCAGATAAAGGCTGAGACTATAGTTCGTTTCATAATGCGATTATAATATCCGAGCCATTCGCCACTGTCAATATAATTAGCCTATGTTCAATTCGGGTAAAAATGAGCTTTGAAAAATAGGAGAGGTGCGGTATAATCAGCACATGACAAAATTTAACTCACGCACTATCGAGAATATTGAGAAGAAGCTGGAGGCTGTGGAAGAGGGGTCGATGAGGCATCGCGTGCTTTACGGCGCCAAGTCGTTCAAGACCTCGTGGTTCGAGCTTGGACAGGCTTTGTACTCCGTCTGGAAAGACAGGATGTACAAGCAATGGGGGTACGAAACTTTCGACGCGTACGCGGCCAAAGAAATAGGCATAAGGAAGAATACCGCCATGAAACTCCTGAAGTCCTACTACTTTCTGGAGAAGGAGGAGCCGTCTTATATTGAAAAGGCCGGCGGCCCTCCGGAAAACGCCGCTTTAGTTCCGACCTATGAAGCTATCAACGTTCTTCGCCTTGCAGAGTCAAAAAAGATGCTCGACAGGTCGGACTATATACATTTAAAGAAGGAAGTCCTCGAGAGGGGTAGGGACGCCGGTCTTGCGAAGAAAGATCTTACCACTCTTATGAGGCAGCGGGAGGAGCTTGAGCCCGATGAGGCCAGGCACAAAAGAAGAGTCTCCGTGTTGAAACGACTCCTTACCGCCCTTAAAACCATCAGGACAGATATAGAGACATCGAAACTTCTTCCTTCCGGAACTGTGAAAGAAATATCCAGCCTTATAAGCAAAATAGAGGCGGAGATAACATAAGGAGGGGCTTTGCCATGAAAAGATGGATGAAAATAGTTGCTATAACATTTGTGGTTCTCTTGGTTGTATCGGTTATCAAGGATATAGCATTTAAAACAGCCCTTGAGAAAGGCACTGAGATCGTTACCGGCCTACGTCTTAGCACCGGAGGTTTTAGCGTGGGAGTGTTGAGGCCTGTTATACGTATAAAAGATCTAAAGTTATACAATCCGAAAGGTTTTGAAGATCCTGTAATGGCGGATGCGCCGGAGATATATGTCGATTATGTTCCGCTTTCATTCATCGGCGGAAAGATCCATTTGAAGGAGGTCAGGTTTAATCTGGCCGAATTCACCGTAGTTAAAAACAAGGACGGCAAACTGAATCTGGATTCTTTAAAGTCCGTGTCCTCCCGGAAACAGGCAAAACCTGCCGCAGCGAAACCCGGGAAAGCCCTTCAGATGAAGATAGACAAACTCACTCTTAAGATTGGGAAGGCCGTATATAAGGACTATTCAGCGGGATCGACTCCGTCCGTCATGGAGTTTAATGTGAATATAAATGAGACATATACCAATATTGAGGATCCTGCGATACTCGTAAGTCTCGTAGTCGTCAAAGCTCTCGCTAATACATCCATAGCGAGCATGGCAAACTTCGATGTAAAAGGCTTGTCCGGATCCGTATCCGATGCTCTGGCTAATGCCGGGAAAACCATGGTTTCCGCGCAAAAGACGGCAGCTCAGACCGAGCAGACTGTGAAGAAAGCCGCCGAAAGTTTAAGCGGTATGTTCAAGTCGCTGGGCTCAAAAGAATAGACCTATAAGAATGCATGAAGCCAGGAAGATATTGGTAATATCTTCGGATAAAGAACTCAGGGACGTTCTGAAGTTTTGTTTTGAAGGATGGGGATACGACGTAGTAGTATTTAAGGACAGCCTGTCCGATATTGATCCGGTACGAAGAGCCTCTCCAGATGTAATAATCGCGGATGTTCACTCCGCCGATACAGCCAATCTCCGTATATGTCGCGCGTTAAAAGATGATTTTCTGACGGCCTTCATCCCAATAATCACGCTTATAAATAAAAGACAGCTCAGGTCGCAGCTTTTGAATATAAAACAGGGCGTGGATGACTATCTCATAAAACCGCCAGATCCCCTGGACCTTCGCGTGCGTGTGGAGATGGCCATGAGGCGTAGTCAGTACAGTTTTTACGCAACGCCCCTGACCGGCCTGCCCGGAGGAAGGATCATCGAAGAGACTCTTAAAGAGCGTATAAAAGCCGGAGACGATTTTTCATTTGCGTATCTGGATATCGATAACTTTAAATATTTTAACGACACATACGGCTATGTCCGCGGCGATCGCGCCATAATGCAGTCGGCATATATGTTGTATGACGCCGTTTCTAAATTCGGCAATAAGGAAGATTTTATAGGGCACATAGGCGGAGATGACTTTGTTTTTGTTACGACCCCGGCAAAGCACAGGGATATATGCCACAATTTTATACTCTCGTTCGACAGGCTGATGCCGTTCCATTATACCGCCGAGGACAGGTCTAAGGGTTACATAATGGCCCGCGACAGGACGCATAATGTCAAAAATATACCTCTTATGACCATCTCGATAGCGGTAGCTAACAGCCGCCGACGCGCGGAATTCAAAAACGCCGTGGAGATAAACGAAAAGGTCGCGGAGGTCAAGAGGTATCTTAAGACATTCGACGGAAGCAAATTCATGGCGGACAGAAGGAACGATAAAGACCGCGGTATCGAAGACGCTTGCGTCTATAAACCGAAAAAAGTTTCCGGGAGTTACAGGCCTCTGGGGCGCATATTGGTCGACAATGACCTGCTTTCTGCGGAGAAGCTGGATGAGGCGCTTTTGGTGCATTGGCGTAGAGGACTCAGGCTGGGAGAAGTGCTTTGCGAGTTGGGTTTCGTCTCGGATAAGGATATATTAAAGGCTTTAAAGGAAGCGGATGCCGATAATCATTGACGGCTGGAACCTTCTCAGGAGCGACGCTTCTTCCATAGCGGACGATGATGACGCAAGATCGATCGAGGCGGCCCTGGAACTCGTATGCTGGCTGGAGGATTTTCAGAGATCGCACGCCGACCCCATAGTGCTCGTCTTTGATTCCAAGAACGAATATCTCGGGATCGATCATAAGAATAGCTCAAAACTTTCCGTGGTCGCGGCCAGAAATGCGGATAAGTATATAAAAGGATACATTGAGAAGATCCCTGAAAGACAGAGAAAGAACTTGAGGGTCGTCTCTTCAGACAAAGATATCTATTATTACGCCAAAAGTGCATATGCAAGCCCTGTAAAAAGCGACGAATTCTGGGCAGTGCTTGACAAATAGCGCCTCAGGTGGTAAAATACATAAAATTACGAGAGAAGGGGTGATATATTAATGTCCAAAATAAACGTCGGTGAGCATGAACCGCTGGAAAAAGCGCTCAGGCGTTTCAAGAAAAAAATTGAGATAGAAGGAATACTTAAGACTCTGAAGGCACGGAAGCATTACGAAAAGCCTAGCGAACGCAAGCGCAGAAAAAGGAAGATGGGCGGGAGCAGCAGATTCTAAGGATAATAGCTATACGGGCCGTCTCTTTAATGGTTTTAAAGAGGCGGCCTTGTCATTTTAAGGAGATACGATGTTCAGTCTTTCGACCTCATGGAATTCCGGCAGACATAATGAAGGGATAGGTCTTGTAAAGGAGATAAAGCTAGCCGGATTTGACTGTATTGAGCTGGGTTTTTCGCTTACGGAAGACATGGTCATAAGTATATTATCCGAAAAGGAAGCCGGCCGGATAAGAGTTTCGAGCATTCATAATATGTGTCCGCTCCCGGCAGAGATAGGCAGGGAGCATCCTTCTCCGGATCATTACTCGCTTTCATCTCATGACTCGGTCGAGAGAAAACTTGCCGTCGATATAGCCAAAAATACCATAAAGTGGGCCTCCAGGCTCGGGGCAAAGGCCGTCGTTCTTCATGCTGGGAGGGTGCGCATAAAAGACCGTATGCGCGAACTCGCTCTTCTGGCGGACGACAAGGGCAGGTTTATAGAGTTCCGCGACAACATGATAAAGGAAAGGCGCGATAATGCCGCCGGATGCCTCGATAATGTCGTCAGGAGCCTCGAAGAGCTGATACCGTATTCCAAAGATAAAGGCGTATGTCTCGGCGTAGAGAACAGATATCATCATCGCGAGATCCCTCTGATAGACGAGTTTGAAGTTCTTTTCTCGAGATTCGCTCCGGGCGAACTTTTTTACTGGCATGACGTCGGACATGCGGAAGTTTTTGAGCGCTTCGGATTTTACAAGCATATGGCGCTTCTCGATAAGCTCGCCGGGCGCTTGCTCGGAGTGCACTTACATGATATACTTGGCCTCATGGATGATCATCGGCCTCCGGGATCCGGGACGTTCGATTTTAGGAAGTTGAAGCCGTATTTAAAATCGGATACCATAAAAGTCATTGAGATCCATGAACCGGCCGGTATAGAAGACGTCAGAAAAGCTTCAAAGTTTCTTTCCGGGATATTTGGTTAGTGGATGGTTAGTATCAAAAAATTTAAGAGGTGAAAATGTTTGACCCGCTCGATCTGTTTAAAAAGAAGAAGAAAAAGGTGACGTTGGTGTTGGGTGGCGGCTCCGCCAGAGGGTTGGCCCATATCGGCGTGCTCGGTGTTTTTGAAGAAAAAGGCATTCCGATCGACAGCATAGTCGGGACCAGTATGGGCGCCCTTGTCGGCGCTTCATATTCTGTCGGCGTATCTCTAAAAGAGATGTATAATACGGCCGAAAAATTTTCCGCCAACCAGCTTATGGACCCTACTATACCGAGGATGGGACTTCTCGCCGGTAGAAAACTCGAGGCTATGGTAAGGCAGCTTACGCACGGAAAAAGTTTTGAGGACTGCAAAATACCGCTTACCGTGGTAACTACCAACATAGAGACGGGCGAGGAAGTGATATACAATAAAGGCGATCTTGTAAAGATCGTTCAAGCCAGTTGTTCGTGGCCCGGCATATTCAATCCGGTGCAGATAGATGGAAAGCTTCTCGTCGATGGCGGTATTAAGAACAGCGTGCCCACTAGGATAGCGAAAAAGTTGGGGGCCGACTACATTCTCGCGGTGGACGTCGGGTTTTGTGTCAAGACCGGCAAGGTAGAGAATATATTTCAGATGATACTGCAATCGTTCCAGATAACAGGCGAGGAGCTTAATAAATACCAGGCCCTCGAATCCGACTTCATGATAAAGGTGGATCTGGGAGATCTTAATCAGGTGTCCTTTGAAAGGGCGCACGAAGCTATGATAAAGGGCGCCGCCGCGGCCATGGAGAAGATACCGGCGCTGAAGAAAGATCTGGGGCTATGATTTTAAACGCGATCGCTTTCGTTTCGCTCGCAGTACTTGGCATGGCCGTATTCTATCTCATAATACGTATGAAGGATATATCCGACGGCCTATCAAAGCTAACCGACAAGATGCCGGTAACAGACGAGATGAGGCGACAGGCTTCGCAGACCATAGAGAGCCTGAACGAGCGCATGGGCAGCCTGAACCAGAAGACCGCTGTCATGAAGGATGTCCTGAGCGAGGTCACATCGCTGAGGAATCTTTTCACGATGCCTAAGGCGGCCGGGTCAGCCGGCGAACGTCTCCTGGAAAAGGCCCTGGCCGATATATTGCAGGGGAGCATGTACGATACCCAATATCGTCTTAGCTCCGGGACTGTCGACTTCGTTATTAAATTCAAGGATTGTGTCGTTCCGGTGGATTCCAAGCTGTCGCTTGAGGATTTCAATAAGATGCTCGGGACCAACGATATGATCCAAAAAAGAGTTCACTGGAAAAGTTTTACCCAGGCAGTGAAAAAGAGGATAGATGAAACGGCAAAATACATATTGCCCGGCGAAAAGACGACGGATTTCGCGCTTATGTATATCGCCTCGGAGAGCGTATATTACGAGGCTTTCGTAAAGACGGAGCAATTTGACGAGCCAAACAATATTATAGAATACGCCATGAAAAAACATGTCTACCCGACGTCCCCTCAGACTATATACCCGTATCTTATAACTATACTTCAGGGGATGAAGGCGCTTAGGATCGAGGAGAGCGCCAGAGAGATACTGGGTAAGGTTAACGGCCTCAGAAACGATTTTGAGCGATTTAAAACGATATACAATACGATCATCGGCCATATAGAGGATGCTCAGAAGAAACATACAAACGAAGCTCTCGGATCCATCACCCGCCTCGAGGGCCACATCTCCAGCCTAGAGCACAGCAATAAGTAATACGCCATTAATGGTGCGCTACGCCTTTGTTTACATGCTACCGTACTTCGTAACCGGGTCGGTTGTTACGCGTAAAGCGACATGTAACCGACCCGGTTGACCACGGTCAATATGCCCGTTTACCATTGAAAAATGGCGGCGGCTATGGTAATTTATATCGCATGAAGTCTATTGATAAGAAGATCGTAGAAAAAGTCGCGCACCTTTCGAGATTAGAGTTTGACGAAAAGGAGCTTGAGCAATATTGCTCACAATTAGCCCTTATATTATCTTATATAGATAAATTGAATGAACTAGACACCTCCAAAACCCAGCCTACTACCCACGCATTATCAAGTCTTAAGAATGTTTTCAGGAAAGACGTTTCCAGAGAGTCTATTTCTCCCGAAGAAGCGCTTAGGAACGCTCCTGCCAAAGATGGGGATCTTTTTAAGGTGCCGCCTGTTATAGGGGGTAAGTAGATGGAAAAATTGCATGCACTTACCGCGCATGAGCTTATCGCCTCAAAAAAAAGCAAGACCGAGATCGCAACATCCATCCATGAAAGGATCGAAGCCGTTGAGTCGAAGGTTAAGGCCTTCGTAAGGATCAACAATACCTCTTCCGCCGGAACCTCCGGAGTTTTAAGCGGCATTCCTGTTCTCATAAAAGATAATATCTGCGTCAGCGGCGAAGAGACCACGTGCTCATCGCGCATACTCACGGACTTTAAACCTCCATATGATGCTACTGTAGTAAAGAAGCTAAAGGCCGCCGGGGCTTATCTTATAGGCAAATCTAATATGGATGAATTCGCTTTCGGCTCGTCCTGCGAGACATCCTGCTATGGGCCTACGAGAAATCCATGGGATCTCGATCGAATCCCGGGAGGCTCAAGCGGCGGATCTGCGGCGGCAGTTGCAGCGGATGAAACCATCATGGCCATAGGTTCCGATACCGGCGGATCGATAAGGCAGCCTGCGGCATTGTGCGGCGTGGTGGGAATGAAACCCACTTACGGGCGTGTATCCAGGTACGGTTTGATAGCCTTCGCGTCGAGCCTAGATCAGATAGGACCCATTACGAAGGATGTGGAGGATGCCGCGCTCCTGCTTGGCGTTATAGCGGGGTATGATGAAATGGATTCCACGTCGGTGGATATGCCGGTACCTGATTACAAGAGATCGCTCGTTAAGGATGTTAAAGGCCTTCGTATTGGGGTCCCGAAAGAATATTTTATAAAGGGTATCGATAAAGACGTGGAGGCTTCAGTCAGAAAGGCGATCGGTGTCCTTAAAGATCTCGGCGCTGAAATAAAAGATATAACTCTCCCGCATACCGAGTATGCCGTGGCCACTTACTACATAGTTGCTCCGGCAGAAGCCAGCTCAAATCTCGCCAGGTTCGACGGAGTTCAATACGGTTTGAGAGACAAGGGCGCCCGAAACATTATAGATATGTACATAAAGAGCCGTTCCGAAGGGTTCGGAAACGAGGCGAAGCGCCGAATACTTCTGGGGACATATTGTCTGTCGACCGGATATTACGACGCGTATTATCTGAAAGCGCAGAAGGTCAGAACGAAGATCCGGGAAGATTTTGACAGAGCTTTTAAAGATTGCGATGTCATTATCACGCCGACCTCTCCGACGCCGGCTTTTAAGATAGGCGAGCGCATGAATGATCCATTAAGCATGTATCTTTCGGATATATTCACCATTCCGGCGAATCTGGCCGGGCTGCCGGCAATATCTGTGCCGTGCGGCCTTACAGCCGGCGCTCTCCCTATAGGGCTGCAGATAATGGCAAAACCTTTCGACGAAGAGACCATGCTGCGCGCGGCGTACACTTTTGAGCAGTCGACGGAGCATCATAAACTGAAACCGAAATTATGACAAAATACGAAACGGTCATAGGGCTTGAGGTCCATTTGCAGCTTGCCACGCGAACGAAAGCGTTCTGCGGATGCTCGACCGACTTCGGCGCTCATCCCAACAGCCAGACCTGTCCGGTATGCCTTGGTTTTCCAGGAAGCCTTCCGGTATTGAATGAGGAGGCTTTTAATTTTGCGATAAAGGTCGCGCTCGCGCTCGGCTGCAAGATCCAGGACCTTATAAAATTTGACAGAAAGAACTATTATTATCCCGATCTGCCAAAAAATTTCCAGATATCACAATATGATATGCCTCTTGCATACGATGGTTTTATAGACATAACTTCCTCCGGACAAAGTAAGCGTATCAGAATAAAGCGGGTGCATATGGAAGAGGATGCTGGCAAGCTTATGCATACCCCCGGATACAGCCTTGTGGACTACAATAGATCCGGCATGCCGTTATTGGAAATAGTAACGGAACCAGACCTGGGTTCCCATGAAGAAGCATACGACTACCTCACAAAACTCAAAGCGATATTGAGGTATCTTAAAGTCTCCGACTGCGATATGGAGAAAGGAAGCCTGCGGTGCGACGCGAACATATCGATAAGGCCGGAGGGAGATACGAAGCTCGGCGTCAAGGTCGAAGTGAAGAATATGAACTCGTTTAAAAATGTCCGTTCTGCTCTCGAATACGAAGCTCGGCGGCAGGTATCCGCCATGGGTAGCGAAGAAAAGATAGTTCAGGAGACGCGCCTGTGGGATGCGGACAAAGAGGTCAGTAACTCCATGCGCTCAAAAGAGGAAGCCGAGGAATATAGATACTTCCCGGAGCCGGATCTGGTGCCTTTTGTGGTGGATAAGAGAAATATCGAAAATATCAAAAGCGGCCTTCCGGAACTTCCTGAAGCCAGAGCCGAGAGATTTACGAAAGAGTTCGCGATGTCCGAATACGACGCAGGTGTTATCACCAGCGATATAGATTTGGCCGAATATTTTGAGGAGTCAGCTCGACTTTATAAGAATGTCAAAGCGGTTGCGAATTGGATCATGGGAGACATAATGGCGGCGCTAAAAGAAAAAACAATTAGCATAAAAGACGCTAGGATCACGCCGGCCGGGCTGACAGGGCTTCTAACTATGATAGATTCCGGCGCTATAAGCGGCAAGATGGCAAAGGATGTGCTTTTGGAGGCTATGGATACGGGAATTGATCCGAAGGCGATAGTGGAAAAACGGGGTCTGTCACAAGTGAATGATCGCGGCGAAATAGAGGCGGTCGTAAGGTCGGTTATCGCTGGAAATGAAAAGTCCGTAAACGACTATAAGGCGGGAAAGACGAATGCTCTTACATTTCTCGTAGGACAGGTTATGAAAAGCACGAAGGGGAAGGCAAATCCGTCCATAGTGAACGATATCTTAAAAAAGATCCTGGAAGGCGGAGTTTAAATGGCAAGGTACGCGAAGATTTTCATTATAGGGGTGATCTTGGTATTTCTGGCGTCTCTAGCGGTATGCGGATATGACAAAGTCGCAATCGATAAGGCCGGTTCGGATTCCGTACTTTATGAACAGCTTAAGTATTTCGGCGAGGCTATCAATATTCTGAGAACGGAATACGTCGAGCCCGTGGATTCAAAGAAGTTGGTTCACGGAGCGATGAGAGGTATGCTCTCCGGCCTGGATGATTACAGCCAGTTCCTGGAAAAAGAAGAATTCGAGGAATTAGAGTCAGACGCTAAAGGCGAATTTGGCGGGCTCGGGCTTGAGATCGCGATGAAGGGCGGAATGCTGACGGTCATAACTCCGATAGATGGGAGCCCGGCCGAAAAATCCGACATAAAGCCGGGGGACAGGATCGTAAAGATAGATGGCAAAGCTACTGAGGCAATGGGAATAAGTGAAGCGGTTAAGATGATGCGCGGAGAGCCGGGAACGACTGCGACGCTTTCAATATGGAGAGAGAAGTCCGATAAAGTATTCGATGCGTCGATCCGAAGGGCTGTGATAAAAGTTAAGAGCATAAAATCGGCAGAGCTTATAGACGGCAAGATAGGATATATAAAACTGGTGGAGTTTCAGGAAAATACCCCGCGTGATCTCGATATCGCCCTTAAAAAACTGGAGTCGCAGGGATTAGTGGCTCTGGTGCTGGACCTGCGAAATAATCCGGGAGGGCTTCTGGACGCGGCGGCCGAGGTTTGCGAAAGATTTTTACCGGAGGGCGCGGTAGTGGTATCGATAAAGACGCGCGACCCAAAAAATGACACCGTTTACAAATCCGGAGGAAAATTTGCTCATACGAATTTTCCGATTATGATATTGGTCAATGGTGGGTCCGCAAGCGCTGCCGAGGTATTTGCCGGTGCGATGCAGGATAATAACCGCGCCGTAATTATTGGCACCCGGACGTTCGGCAAGGCTTCGGTGCAGACGGTGGAGGGGCTTGAAAATGGAACAGCCCTGCGTTTTACCTCCGCGTACTATTACACACCTAAAGGCAGGCTGATAAAGAAGGAAGGCATAGTCCCTGATGTCGCTATCGACAGAAACGGCTCGGTTATGGAGAAAAGCGTAAAAACCCCGACCGAAGCATCGGGTAAAACCGATGATGAGGATATCCTTTCCAGAGATAAGGATGAGCAGCTCAAAATGGCTATAGGCCTTTTAAAGGCACTTAAAGTTTACGGGGAGAAATAATGAAGAAAGGCCGTTTTTTCGCGGGAGCCCTGATATTGGCGGCGCTCATCGTCGGGTTCATGATCGGGCGTCTCGATTTTCGGCGCGCGCCTTCTTACAGATATGTCCCTGCGGTAAAAAGCATAGTCGTCCCTAAGATTGTGAAGAAAAAGGCAGCCGTTGCCATCGCGCAGACACCGCTGCCGGAGATATCAAAAAAATTCAAAAACCCGAAAGTTGCCGTAGTGATGGATGATTTTGGATATAATGCCAGCGACATGGATGATTTTTTCGCTGCAGGATATCCGATAACGCTTTCTATTCTTCCAAACCAGAGATATTCCGAGAAGATCGCTCGGGAGGCCCATTCCCGCGGATATGAGGTGATATTGCACCTTCCTCTGGAAGCTTCCAAAGATGATGTAAAAGAAGAGCCGGGCACCATAAGGACATCGATGAATGATTCCGAGATAACATCGCTTTTGAATATTGAACTCGCGAGCACTCCCCATATAGACGGTGTTTCAAACCATATGGGCTCTAAGGCTACCGAGGATAGGCGCGTGATGTCGACAGTAGCAGGGGTTCTGAAGAAAAAAAAGATGTATTTTTTCGACAGCCTTACATCGCGAAAATCCGTCGCGCGGGAAGCGTCTATAGATGCCGGAATACGATACGGTCGACGAGATATATTTCTGGATATACCGAACGATCCTTCTTATATTGAAAAACAGCTCCTTGCCTTGAGAAAGATGGCGTTCGCAAAAGGCTCGGCGATAGCGGTATGTCACGACAGGCACAACACCATATCCGTATTAAAGAAGATGATGCCGTTATTGGCAGAAGATGGCATAAACTTCGTATTTTTATCGGAGCTTGTAAAATAGTATGCTTACCCTGGGGATTGAGACTTCTTGCGATGAAACCAGCGCCGCCGTAACGAGCGGTAATCGCGTTCTTTCGAACGTTGTAACATCGAGCGTTCATCTGCATAAAAAATACGGCGGCATTGTTCCGGAGATAGCTTCAAGATATCATGTCGAATACATCCTCGAGGTAACGGAGGAGGCACTCAAGAGCTCGGCGAAGAGTATGGATGACGTAAAACTTATCGCCGTGACAAACGGCCCCGGTCTTGTGGGGGCGCTATTGATAGGCATATCGTTCGCTAAGGCTTTGTCTTACAGCCGAGGAATACCCCTGGTCGGGGTGAATCATGTGCTCGCGCATCTCTACAGCGCGTTTTTGAACGACGGAGAAAAGCCGGAGTTTCCGTTCGTGGGGCTGGTCGTCTCTGGCGGGCATACAGCTTTGTTCTATTGCGAGGATGTGGATAAGAAGCGTATTCTTGGGCAGACCCAGGATGACGCGGTGGGCGAGGCCTACGATAAGGTGGCGAAACTTCTCGGCCTGGGATATCCGGGAGGCCCGGCTATGGAACGCGCCGCGCTCGCTTCGAAAGGTTCAAAAAAGATAGTTTTCCCTAAAAGCCATACCGGTGAAGATTCTTTAGATTTTAGTTTCAGTGGGATAAAAACTGCGGTATTATATTATGTGAGAAAACTTGAGACTGCAAGAAGAGGCTCCGGAGCGGAGCAGGAGAATTTAAAGCTCGCTATCTTGGATCCTAAATTGACGAGCGATGTTTCATACTGGTTCCAGGAGACCGCGCTCGATATGCTGGTGGAAAAAACCGTTTCGGCATGCAGAAAATTTCGAGCAAAGACGGTAGTTATTGGCGGCGGGGTCGCGGCAAATAAGAGGTTGCGCGAGAAGTTAAACGATGCGGGAGGCATATTCGGATTCAAGGTATTCTTTCCGGAGTTCAGATATTGTCTTGATAACGGCGCGATGATAGGCGTTTTGGGTTCGGAGTTGTACAATAGAGGACATCGCTCGGACATGTTTCTGTCTGCCGAGCCGAACCTCAAAATTGAATAAAGTATCGGAGGAATGACATGCTTAACGAGTGGATAATACTTTTAAGACTTATGCTGGCCGCGGTTCTTAGCGGAGCTATAGGTTTCGAGCGTGAATTTCATGGCAGGGCTGCCGGCTTCAGGACGCACATACTTTTGTGCGTCGGGTCTACGCTGATAATGCTCACGTCAATCCATATTTTCGATATATACAACGCGCGCGTGCCGGTCGACCCGGGCAGAATTGCCGCAGGAGTAGTTACCGGCATAGGTTTTCTGGGGGCCGGTACGATAATGCACGCGAAAGCTTCGGTGCGCGGCCTTACGACAGCGGCAAGTCTCTGGGTTGTAGCCGGGATAGGCCTTGCGGTAGGATCGGGATTGTATTTTGGAGCTTTCGCAACGACGGTCATAGCTATAATTGCGCTTTTCATATTTTCCAAGATGGAACATTCGATGATAAGAAAGAACTGGTATAAGACCATACTCGTCGAAGCCAAGGAAGGGGTTTCGCAGCTTAAAGGTATAAGGGCGGTTCTGGCCGAATACGAGGTCCAGGTCAACGACTTCGAAGTCGAGCGTTCGCAGGATGGCGCCGATATGATGCTTAAGATAGGCGTCAAGCTTAGCACGTCAAGGTTCGATGAGGATATATTGCAGGAGATATCCCGCCTGGACGGGGTAAAAAATGTTAAGTGGGAAGCGGAATAAAAACCGGAGGTGAGTATGATGGGGAAAAGGGATAGAAAGCACGAGACGGAAAAAGTGCTCGATGTCGATGCCTCTATGCAAGGGTCGCTTGTATTCAAGGATCCGGTTAATTTAAGGATAAACGGGAGATTCGAAGGAACTCTGAATACAAAGGGCAATCTGATGATAGGCGAGCATGCCGTAGTAAACGCCGATATCGTAGGAGACTCAATAATCGTAGCCGGTAAGATAAACGGAACAGTGCATGCCTCGAAAGAGTTGAAATTAATATCGCCGGCGTGTGTTGTTGGAGACATAAGAACTCCGCTTTTGAGCGTGGCTGAAGGGGCTGTTCTTGAGGGCAATTGCCGGATGCTGAACAGACCTAAGTCCGATTCGGTATCCAGGCATGATACTATGACCCATGATGAGCTCGCGAAGTATCTGGAGGTCGATCCTGCCATGGTGCTCGATTGGGTAAATTCCGGAAAACTTCCGGCCATGAAAGATGGTGACGCCTGGAGGTTCGACAGGTCTAAGGTGGATGAGTGGGTTGCGGAAGGAAAGATAAAGTAGATTATGCCGGAAAAACTGCTGACAATAAAGGAAGTTGCGGATTATCTTAAGCTATCCGAAGAAGAGATAAAACGCCTCGTCGATATAGGAGAGATACCGGCCTATCGTATAGGCGATACATTCTTACGGTTCAGAAGAGAACAGGTGGATGCCGTAAGACAGGAGGTGTTCGATATAGAAGAAAAAGAGCCGGAGCACGGGAAGCCTGTTCTAGATGCTAAGGGCCATGTGACGCATACTTATACCGATCTTGAAGCGGATATTAAGCAAAAAGAGCCGGAGACCAGACAATACGACTACACCTTCGCGGAGAGGGTCAAAGACTTTTTTTATTTTAATGATTTTTACATAGCATCCTTTATAGTAATAGCGCTTTTAATGTATTTTATATTTAAATGAAAAATCGAGGATATAAAGATCTCGGGTTCGCTAAGGTGGACCTGCATCGGGCCTCGCGCCGGGGTTTCCCGGAGGTGGTGTTCGGAAAAGGCAAGACCCCGAAGGAGATCCTGGAGATCGCTTCGCGTATAGCCGATCACGGAGGGATTCTCCTTATAACGCGCGTGGCGGAAAGTATCTACAAGGAGATCAAGAAGTTATATCCGACGGCAAAATATTTCTCCAGGGCGGGCGCCGTGATCTACCGCAAGAATCGCCCTCCGGTAAAAAAAGGGGAGATTCTTGTAATAACAGCCGGGACTTCCGATATACCGGTCGCCGAAGAGGCTATAGCGACTCTTGAAGTAATGGGCAATAAAGTGCGCACTCTTTACGATGTGGGTGTTGCCGGAATTCACAGGCTTCTCGATAAAAAAAGAGTTTTAGAAGAAGCCGATATCATAATAGTTATTGCCGGAATGGAAGGCGCTCTGGCAAGTGTCGTAAGCGGTCTCGTATCAAAACCGGTAATAGCGGTGCCTACCAGCGTAGGATATGGCGCCAGTTTTGGGGGCATAGCTCCTCTCTTAACCATGATAAACTCATGCTCTCCCGGTATTGCAGTTGTTAATATAGATAACGGGTTCGGAGCCGGATATTTCGCCAGCATGATAAACAGATAAGCGGGTTAATATTTATGAGAATAGCTTATTTTGACTGTTTCAGCGGCATAAGCGGGGATATGACAGTAGCTGCGTTCCTGGACGCTGGGCTCAGCCCGAAAGTGCTGTTGCGCGAACTGGCAAAACTCGGTATAAAAGGTTTTAAGATAAATATATCCAAAACTGCCCGTTCAGGGATAGCAGGAACGAAATTTGACTGTGATATTAAGGACGAAGAGCACAGTCGATCGCTTAGCCAAATAATCGGCTTAATAAAAAAGAGCGACCTGAACAGCAGGGTTAAGAGCATATCTACGGCTATATTCTATAATATAGGGCGCGCCGAATCGAAAGTTCACGGCATCGGAGAAAAAAAGGATATCAGGCTCCATGAACTTGGGTCTATAGATTCGATAGTCGACATAATAAGCGTCGGTATAGCGATAGACACTATGGGTATAGATGAGTTTTATGCGTCCGATGTTTCTATCGGCCGCGCGTCCGTAAAAAGCGCCCACGGTCAATTACCGATACCCGCTCCTGCGGCGATGGAGCTCCTTCGTGGAGTGCCGCTTAACATAACAGAAACTGCGGCTGAGATGGTGACGCCTACGGGAGCCGGTATATTGAAGACCCTGGTTAAGAAGTTCGGAAAATCTCCGACCCTTAAGGTGGATCGTATCGGATATGGAGCCGGGACACGCGATCCTAAAGACGGGTTGCCCAATATGCTGCGCGTCATCATAGGGGAATCCGAAGAGGCGTTTAAGAGCGATTCAATTTATGTGATTGAGACCAACATAGACGATTCGAGCCCTCAAGGCTTCGGATATCTGTTTGAAAAGCTCTTTAAGGCAGGCGCGTTGGATGCGTATATTACCAACATTCAGATGAAAAAGTCCCGGCCGGCTTTTAAATTAACGGTCCTGGCTCATGTACCGGACCTTGATCGCGTAGGGCGCGTAATATTTTCCGAGACGACTACAATAGGCTTGCGCTATTACAGGTCCGAAAGGCTTAAGCTTGACAGAAAGACGGTAAGCGTCAGGACCAGCTACGGCAAAGTAGCGGTTAAGATGAGCGAAGGGCCAGGGGGCATAATGACGGCATCGCCCGAATATGATGAATGCATTAAGATCGCCAGAAAAAGCGGAGCGTCGCTCCGGTCTATATACGATGAAGCAAGATCCGCAGCGAAAGGCTAATAAAATATGAGACGACGGCATTTTGTATATTTTCTGCTGTTTACCGTATGCTGGCTTATGGTCGCAGACGCTTTCGCCGACACTATATATACCAATGACGGCGGCGAGACAAGAGGGATCGTTGTGGAGGACTATAAAGACAGGATCGTTATATCTACGGTGGATGGGGAAATATCCATTCTGAAAACCGACATAAGGCAGCTCTACTACGACAGCGAGGCCGATAACCTTATTAAGCTTGCCGAACAGGCGCGTGAGCGCGGTGATGTAATGAAAGCCTTTGCTTACTACGATATGGCTTATAAGTTCGATCCGAATTCCAAAGCCGCAAAGGACGGGATAGTTTTTTTGCAAGGGTACCTATTTCGCAAAGAGCAAGTGAAGAAGGAGGATGAGATAAAAAAACAGGAGGAGTTCGAGAACTTCGGAGTTGCTCAGATAGAGGAAGAGAAATCAGATGCCGAAAAGAGCAAAGAGGCCGTAGCGAAGTTAAAGGAAGTTCTTGGCATAACGTTGTCTATAGATGGCAGCGTCCCTGTTGTTGATAATGTCATATCCAAATCACCCGCATATGAAGCCGGAATAATAAAAGGCGATACAATAGTATCTATATGGGGAAGGTTATGCGGATATATGAGAATAGAAGATATAGTGAACACGTTGCTCGAAAAACCATCCGTAGAAATAAAATGCGGTATAGAGCGGACGGTGACGGTGAAACTTAATCCTGAAAGGACTATGCTGTCGTCTCTTAATGACATATTGGGCGCGTTATTCCGTATGGAGTTTGACGGACTTACCGTATTTGAAGTTAAGGATGGCGGGCCGGCATTTGAGGCGGGGTTTATTAAAAACGATCTGATTATCACAATAGATGGAAAGTCCACTCGATATTTACCGCTCAATAAGGCGGTTTCTATGATGCGTAACACAAAGAATGATACAATTACATTTAAAATAAGAAGAGAACTAATAATATGGAGGAAGATATAGACTATGGCATATATTACGACTAAGCCTCAGTTTAAAAGAACGCGATATTGGGTTGCTGGTAAGTTCCAGGGCAAATATATTGGATTGATTCTACTTTTAACTTTCTTAACAGCGGCTTTGTGCTCATATGTAGTCTACTATACAAGCATAATGATGTTTGGTGAAAAATTAGCGAATGTCTACCCGCAGGGGCGCCTCGTTTCAATTGTAAATTTAATCAATATCAGGATCGTCATAAGCGTTTTACTTGTAACACCTCTTATTGCCATGATAGGGGTATATCTATCACATAAAATTGCAGGTCCGATATTCAGAATGGAGCGCTATGTCAACGAAATGGCCACTGGAAACCTGCAAACGAGGTTAGTATTAAGGAAGGGTGACGAACTCTTAAGCCTGGCAGAGGGCATAAATAGCCTATCCGAAAGCCTAAAGACTACATTTATTAATGAAAACACGAACCTTGCTAGAATATCAAAAGAATTGGAGATCCTTAGAAGCCTGGCATCTTCAAAGCACCTGGACATCTCTTCTATAAATAGCAGTGCTGATAGGTTGGACATGGAGATAATAGCGCTCAAGAGAGAGATAGAGAGATTCAAGGTTTAAGTATAATAAAAAAACTGGGACGGTCCAATTTTTATAATTATTTAATATTTAATAATTTTAATTTCTGCAACATATTCTGCCGCAACATATTACAGTATTTTATCTAAAAATCTAGTTCCTAACACTTGACAATCGGAATTTATAATGTATACTTCATAGCACCCCGCAGTAACGGGTGCGCCCTTATATGAAGATGTGTAAGGGCATATTAGTCTGTATCAAAGGAGTATAATTGATATAAAACAGAAGGTGGTGTTCCCATGCCAGAAGACAATCTCTTCACGGTTCAGGAATTGGCCGCTTATCTAAGGATGAGACCCGTCACGATATACAAGCATGCCAAGGCGGGCAAACTTCCTTGTTTTAAGGTAGGCGCCAACTGGCGGTTTAAAAAGTCCACAATAGACCGCTGGATATCCGACCAGGAAGAAAAAGATCCAAACGGACGTTCGTAATACCCGACTTTATATCTAGTCGGGTATTATTATTTGCTACATATTAAGCAAAGCAAATCATCTCTCCTAAATTTAGAGGATATATGGATAAGAGAGTTGTAATTACAGGTATCGGAGTGCTGACGTCTAACGGCGCAGGCAAAGAGGCTTTTTGGGAGGCTCTTAGAAGCGGAAAGTCCGGATTACGGACAATAACGCTCTTCGATACATCTACAACAATAGCCAAGACAGCCGGTGAAATAACCGATTTTAAGGCCGAAAGCTATTTAGGGGATAAAGGTTTTAGAACTTTTGATAGATCCACAAAACTTGTCCTGTCAGCCTCAAAGCTGGCCCTGGATGACGCTGGGTTTAAATATCCGCTTGATGATGACCTCGCGGTCAAGACAGGCGTATCCCTCGGGTCAACACTGGGAAGTGTCTGGTCCATAAGCGAATTTGACAAAGAAGGCTTAAGAGGTGGCCCGAGATCCGTGAACCCGGCTCTTTTTTCCAATACGGTTATAAACGCTCCGGCAAGCCAGATATCGATAAAATTTAATATAAAAGGGTTTAACGCAACGATCGCTACGGGATTTTCCGCCAGCCTTGACGCTATCGATTACGCGGTAAATCAAATACGGAATTATGGATACGACGCGGTGCTGTCAGGAGGCGTCGAAGAGTTGTGCCAGCAGACATTCCTGGGATTTCATAAGATAGGGCATCTCGCAGGTTCCAGGTCCGGAAAACCAGAGATTAACTGTCCATTCGATAAACGTAGGAATGGCATAGCTCTTGGTGAAGGCGCTTGTATCATCGTATTGGAAGAGTTGAGCCATGCAAGAAAACGCTCTGCACGCATATATGCGGAGATATTGGGCTATGGCACAAGCTTCGATCCGGCGAGCCGCAATATCTACAGCCCAAAGGCTGAAGGAGCGGTACGCGCGATGACTTTCGCGCTTCAGGATGCCGAAGTAGCGGCTGGCGATATAGACTATATCTCGGCTAGCGCGAACTCTACACTGGACTGCGACACAATGGAGACGCGCGCTGTTAACCGGGTTTTCGGCGATGAGGCCAAGGGCGTTCCTATCAGTTCGATAAAGTCCATGATCGGCGACACTTTTAGCGCGGGCGGCGCCATGAATGTGGCGGCGTCTGTGGGGGCTATCATGGAGAGTTTTATGCCTCCAACTATTAACTTTCGGGAAAAGGACTCTCGCTGCGATCTGGATTATGTGCCGAATAAGTCGCGACAGGGTGATATTGATAAAGTGCTTGTGAATTCTTTTACGCCCACAGGCGTTAACTCCAGTTTGGTTTTAGGAAAGGTGAATAATTAGGTAAATATGATAAACGGACTTGGGTTTGTAGGGCATCCGATAGACTTTGAGCATCTATATAAGATGCTTGGACCATTTAGTTCCATAGCCAGGCGAATGCCGCAATTTCAATTAAAAGAGTTGTTGAAGAAAATCCCACCTTTTCGCATAAGCACAATTAAGAACATAAGATCAATTAAAGACGTTCTGATAGATTGCCATACGATAATATGCCCGCTCCTGCCGGTTGATATGGTGGGAATGGACGAACAGCTCGTGATCGATAAGATAGTGGGGTCGGTTAAGCGGGCCGAGAAGCTTGGCGCGAAGATCGTTACTCTCGGAGGCTTTACATCCGTTATCGGAAATGAGGGAGAGGCGGTCTCCAAGCGCGTAGGCATAGCGGTAACGAGCGGCAATACATACACGGCTGGCTTGGCCGTCGAAGGGGTTTTAAAGGCGGCATATTATATGGATCTCGAGCTGGCTAATGCGACTCTTGCTGTAATAGGCGCTACGGGAGATATAGGTTCTATATGCACCAGGATGTTATCCAAAAAAGTCAAAAAACTGAATTTGGCCGCCAGGAATGAGTCGCGCTTATCCGATTTTGCGATCGCTCTTCGCAGCGAAAGCGGTGTCGAGATCGAGCATTATAAGACGAACAAAGAGGCGATAAAAGATGCGGATATAATCTTAACAGTGACGAGCGCCATATCGGCTGTGATAGATCCGGAAAGCTTAAAACCGGGGGCAATAGTCTGCGATGTCGCGATACCTGCGAATATAGCCAAGGAAGTCGCCAGGGCTCGGAACGACATATTCGTGTTTGAAGGCGGCCTTGCAAAGCTTCCGTTTCAGAGCGAGGTAAAGGACAGGATTTTTAACGATCTTATGCCATCAGGAAGTGTATACGGCTGTCTTGCTGAAGGCGTAGTTCTGGCGTTTGAAGGCAGGTTTGAGAACTATTCGCTCGGAAGAGGCTGCATAACGGAAGATAAGGTGGTCGAGATTATGAAGATAGCTAAGAAGCATGGACTTGCGCTCGCTGAGTTCTTCTGCGGATACAGGT
>Ga0247841_10002564_pt1 | contig 35849 bp, 41 predicted proteins | sample LaCruzMarch2015__2_FD_192410 | JGI IMG/M metagenome (GOLD analysis project Ga0247841, IMG submission 192410) | Freshwater microbial communities from meromictic Lake La Cruz, Castile-La Mancha, Spain - LaCruzMarch2015_18m | ecosystem: Environmental > Aquatic > Freshwater > Lake | place: Spain... | reverse complement strand
AAAAGCAAGGTGAATCCAGAAGACTCACCTTGCCGAAAGCTTAAACGTAATTTCGTTCTTGTTCTGTTTAATTTCACCAGCCAATTTTACCAGCGCGCGCAAGAGCTGCATTCAGATCGTCGCAAGCAAATTTTGCCGCACGTGCAGCTGCCTGAGCAAAATCCCTTGGATCGCAGGCAAACGGCCCTTTCTGCCAGGCCGCAATAATTCCACGTGATGCATTGACCACGGCACCAAAGCCATCATCGTTAAACGGAACAACTGCACCATCAGCTTCTCCTCCTTGTCCCTCGCCACCCTTAATGCTGTAACCAGGGACAAGCATAATGGCATTTGGTAAAATTGCCCGCATCTTTGGAGCGTCCTTTTCGTAAGTAGCACCCATAACAACACCGAGGTTGCGATAGCCATTCTCGCCTTCGGTCCCTTCGCCCCATTCCGCAACATAATGAGCCAGCCGTTCCCAGACCGAAAGGCCATTATCCGTAACCAACTGCTCAATGACAGAATTCGGTTTGAATGAAGTCTTGTCAACGACAAAGGCACATGTGCCGTAAGCTTTGATCTCACGAACATAACGCAATACGGAGTCTGCACCGATATAGCCATCAATTGTGACGGCGTCTGATTGTATGGGAGCAATAACCATACTGTGGTCGAGGGATGGAACCATTCCGATATGAGCCTGGGCATACGCGTCAGCCGTTTCCGAACCATCTTTGCATTTGGCATCCTTGATACGCAAAAGCTCTTTGTATTTGGCATATGCCAAGGTCTTTTCCAAAGCTTGCCATGTGTAATGGCTTCTGTTGTAGAAAGCGGCCTGAGGTTTTACCACTCCGCAATGCGGTTCGACCGCATCAATAATCGCATGATTGAATGCGTAGAAGAGTTCTCCGATTGCTTCTTCCGTATCTCCGTACACCGCTCGCATTTCTTCAATGAGATGCGGCGGCATGAACCTGAGCTGCGGGTCGAGACCGACGCATAGCACACTTTTCTTCGCCTTCATTTTTGCTTGTAAATCGTCCACAAACGTTTTTTCCATAATCCGTGTCTCCTCTCATGTTTCTATGTTGGTTTAAGATTTTTGTATCTCTTCTTTGCTTTACACCGACTACCTTCCCCCCTTCCATGTTTTTATATATTCTATATTTTTTGCAGATTTTTAAGTTACGTTCCCATTTTTACTGGTTTTTAATAGTAGCAGATATTTATATATTTATGCAACACGCAAAAATAGCAACGTATAAATATTTTCCGCACACCTATTTCATGCCCTGGTAATATCTTTTCTTGGCTTTTAAATGATGTTCTATATTTTTATTGGACTTAATGTATGTTTGAGCGCAATTCCTGACAGAATATCCGTTTTCAGAAAAAATTTTAACTTTCCTTGGATTATTTACTGCAAGATTTATATGACATGTTTCAGGAATTTCAAAAAACTTTAGAATTCCGACAACACCCGCATAGGTACGCACGTCAATATCTCCATTTTTCGCAAGCATCAAAGCGGATTCAATTGTGTTCACCTTTAATTCTTTCTGAAGCCATAGAGTAGCCAGCTTAAAAGGTATGCCCATGCCACGACCATCTTGCCGCGGTATATGAATGATCATGCCTTCTCCCGCGTCAGAAATAGTTTTCATAGCAAGATGCAATTGATCCAGACATTCACAAGTAAGATCACCGAATACTTGTCCGGTGGCGCAACCCGAGTCTGTTCTGATTATTATTTTATTTTTCTTTTTGAAAATGGGAAGAAGAGTTTTATTGTTTAAATTTGCTTTTACAATTACAGCATAATCAACCCACTGGTCATCAATTTCAAAAGCAAATTGCCAAAATTCTCCAAACTTAGTTTTAAGTGGGCCAACGCCTTTCCTTGTAATAGAAAAACGTCTTTTCATGCCATTTTCTGTAACATAAATACGTTTAGTTACAGGCTTTAGCCCTGATTTTATTAAACCAATCAGATCCTTTACCTGTTTTTGCGTCATATTATTCACTTTCGCAATTTCATCCAGTTCGGGATGATTGATTTTGAATTGTTCTTGCTTTTTGTTCATATTAAACCCTTTTTACTGCAGAATTAGATCAATAAATCATTGTAAATGATTTATTCGCCATGTCAATCATGAATACCAAAGAATGGCTATAAAGCCATTTTTATTATTTACTATGCAAGTTGAAAATATCTGTAAAATCTTTTTGGCTCAATTATGCCGTTTTAGTTTTCACCCCCAATTTAAGGCTTGTTTGAGCAATATTTACGCAACGTAAATAAATTATTTTTTTCTTTCGCTTCTTCTTTTATCTGCAATTACATAATTATATTCATCAATCGCCTTTGCCAAGGGATTTGTCTTGCCATCCCATTTTATATCCAAAAAATCCTTCTTCATTTTTATTAAAAAATCAATATAGTCATCTGCTTCTGCATTATTTTTAATACCATGCATTTTTCTTATTTCCGTATCCCACATTATAAATAATTTTGAATTTTTTAATGCCATTAATTTTGTAGCACCAGTTTGTTTTGCAATTTTTTTTAACTGAATATAAATTTCCTTTATATCAGAAATTAAAGGCTTATTACCGAAATCAATATCTTCAAATTTATTTTTCTCAAGCTTTTTAAAAATTGGATTTACTTTTTTGATAACACTTTCGAATTCACGAAGATCAAAATTTTTCATAACATATCTAAATCCAGCAAAATTCCAAGTTGCAAGAATTAAAATATAAGCCTCTACTTCAAATCCAGCTTCAATTAAATTTAGGGCTCTATCCCATAGCTGATCACGAGCATCTTCTATTTTATGAAATTTTTCAATTGTTTTCTCGAACTTAGGTTGATTCATTTTTTTATTTTTTTTAAATTTTCTGCGTTTTTTGTTACTAAACGTGTTACTTAACAAAATTATTTTTTCAACCTTTCATTAAATCCGTGCAAAGATAATCATATAATTATCGCCGTATTTTTTGGCGCATTTCGGACAGTAAGCATAATGGATATAATAATCCTTAGCTTTCTTGCCTTGACCCGCCAGGTATTCATTCATCTGTTTGATAAATTTTGGAACATCGGTGAATGTGCCGGCAAAAACTTTTGCCATAAATGTTCCGGAAATACTGACATTGTTGACATTCGGCACGTTGCCGGTTACGGATAAATATATTTCTGACTTAAAGGCACTGGGATCGTGAAATAACATCAAAACATCTTCAATATTAGATTCTACCATTTTAGTAGTTTCTGCCATTTGGCACATTTTGGTAATTCTTTGACCAATCATTGGAGGAAATGGGATGTGAAAAAATGTCGGAATAGTTTCCTTGATGAAAGTTTTGTTTTCCCAGTTATATGTTTTTTGATCCCATTTTTCTGGGTTAAATTTGGGACAACAAATTTTTTCTTCGCTCATATTATTTTTGTTAATAATTATTTTTTAATAAGTTCCAATTTTTGCATTCTGGTTAAATTTTTAATCCGCACTTCTTCACTTGATGCCAAAGACCTGTTTTTGAATTTTTTTGAATAAACCAATTTGACTGGTCGCCGACCGCTGGTATATTTTGCGCCCAAGGCAGAACTGTCATGTTCGCTGACGCGTCTTTCCAAGTTTGTCGTTATGCCAGTATATAAAGTCCCGTCCGCACATTTCAAAATATACACCTGCCACATATTTTTTCTTATGAAAATACCCTTAGAATCTAGCAGCAACAAAAACGCCAATATAGTATGGCCAAAGCACAATTGCTAAAACGCCTTTCCAAAAGGCTAATTGCAAAAAGCCGATGGTAAATAGCCAGCCGGCTGTCCAAAGCAGACAAAGAGAACTATGCTGTTCGATTTTTAATTTTTCCATATTGTCTTGCCCCGTTAAATTTCCACGAAGTGGAACTATTTAACTGGGGTTTTTATATTTTTTAATTACTTATTAAAATCTTTACCTGCCCCGTAGCAAGCGAGGCTTTGCTTCTGGGGTTATTTAACTAGTCGTTTGTTACTTAGCAAATTACGTAACAATATTATATCAATATATATTTACTCTCTAATTCTCGAGGATTAGAGAACAGTTTCATTTTAGGTTGCGGAGTGAAGAAAGGAATTTATAGAAAAACTGTCCATAAGGAGAAAGTTCATGTGGCACCATATTTCCCCTATTGCTTTTTCTAATTAATCCAGATTGCTCCAATCGCAGCAAATGTCCGGAAATAGTTTTTACATTACATTTTAGTTTTATAGCAATATTGTCCACAGTAATTCCCTCGTTATCAGCAATTAGAAAAAGAATTTCAATTCTTCTATAATTCGCCACGCCCTTCAAATGCCGCTCAAGTTGCCTGGACGATTTTGTTTTTATTGTATCATGTTTTGTATTTTTTCTTTTTATAGCAAGCATACACGAGATAGAAAACTATTCTCGTATTCTCGAGAATACGAGAATAGTCTAATTTGTTTTGTGGATATGTTTTTGTTATATGTAGTGATGTTTATTTCCAATCGGAGATTATGATTTTTTTGCTAAAGACTGCATTTCCCCTGCCTCGTCACTTTCTTAACCAATTTTTCATCCTTTTTCATAAGTTTTATTTTTTTACACTGAACTTAACTCATAATCACTACTTTTTATTTCTAAAAGAAAAGCAGTTTTATAATCATATTTTTTCTTAATACTTAAAATAATATTCTTTTCAATTTCGCGTGATTCTCTGTTCCATTCACATTTAACGAGAATTACAGCGAGATTTGGACCAGCTGGCCCTCGCTTATGAATTATAATATCGGGCTTTCTCTTAACACCCCGCATATCTGTTTTTGGAATAATTCCCTCTCCCTGGCGGTTATATTCCACATCAATATCCCATTCTGGCAATAGGTTTTGAAGATAACACAATAGACGAGCCGCAATTGCTTGTTCATGTGCTTTTTTGAAAATCAATTCTCTGTCCGAGAGATAAAGAATCGCCAAAGCCTTTTTTATTATATTTATTACTCCATTTTCAGAAATGCTCATCGCTTATTTTTTGTTATCTAGTCATTGACTGAAAAAGTAGGGCTTTGAATAGTAACTAGCGATTTTAAAAGTCGATTAATTGCTACCTTGGCAACATTATTAGAAAAAATTACTATTTCTTTTCCTTGTTTCGCTTTAAAAGCACTATGATTTATTGTAAATTTACTTATTCTGAATCCATCATAAAGATTTCTTATGTATGAAACATCGTCATAAGTCATTACCCATTTTAAAGATGACTTTTTAAGAAGTTTTAATAATTTCTTATGATCTTTATTTATATAATGATTTAAATATAAGGATTTACCTTTTTGATAATATGGCGGATCAAGAAAAATAAAATAATTATTTTTCTTCTTATTCTCTTCCAGTTGTTTCAGAAGCATAATTCCATCAAGATTTCTAACTTTTATTTTATCTCTAAATTCTTTTATTTTTTCCAGTTTTTCAATAATTGTATCTTTTTTAAAACGAGCCTTTAGATTCCAGTTTCCCGATTGCGCCATTCCGCCAATTGGTCCGCCCCCTATTATTCCCGAGTGATTTGTTCTGTTTAAAAATAAGGTTGCAAATGCTAATTTCCTGGTTGTTGTCAAGGGATTGTTATAGATTTCTCTCTGTTTTCTCCACTCAGAAATATCAATATTTACTTTTTTTACTTCATTGATTAAAAAATCAGCATCAGAAACAGCTATTTTCCAAAAAGAAAAAATGGCTTTATCTAAGTCGTTGATAATAATTTTATCAACCTTGCCCGAAAATAATAGCTTCAAAGAAGCTCCGGCCCCGCCCGCATACGGCTCAACAAGCGCTACCTTTTCTTTTTCAGAAAAATTCTTTTCAATTGTCTTTTCAAGAAAATACGAAAGCCTGGTTTTGCCGCCCGGATATCTTAATGGCGAATAAAATTTCATGATTTATTATTTTTTTTATTATTTCTATTTTTAACATCTTCAAAAATAAAGATGAAAAGTTCTTGCATTATATCCCAAGAATCTTTTGTATTATCTGGAGTTGAAAATATACTGGGATTATGATTTATCATTTCCAAAAATTCTTTATTAGCTTCAATGCGTTCTATTATTTGTTTCATTTCCTGATTATTATTGGCAATAAAATATTTTTTCGCATGACTAAGTACGTCTTGCAAAAAAGTAAATTTTACTCCTTTTTTCTTGGGAACAGATTTCCCGATTCGATCAAAATATTTCTTTAAAGCCCCTTCCAATAAACTCCTGAGAGCATCTGCAGATATATTTGGAAATTTTCTATAATTAATTGTTTGCAATTCTTCTAAAACCCTGACAATGGCAGGGCTTTCGAGCGTTGAGTTTATTGTATTTGGTATTAGAAACTTCTGTAAATTAAGTTTAATCTTTTTTGGGGTAAATTTATCCACCCCTGCTTTTACTTTGGAAGATATATCTTTTGGTACAAAACCATTTACATATTTTTGCCTATCTTCTGGATCTTTTATCTCTTTTCGTGAGGTAATTTTGCCATAAACTATATCTGTAATTATTTTTGAATATGCTTTATCAAATTCTTCATTTTTGGGAGCAGAGACTTGCCCTGTTGTAGAACTAAAATTAATTCCCAATTTTCGCTGAACATATTTATCATTGTATAATCTTTCTAGCGTAGTAATTTCGAAATTTTTACTCGAAACATTCTGTCGGACATAATCTGAAATATTATTCAAAGATAATGCCACCTGTTGCATCTCATACATTTTTATATACTTTGGTATGTCTTTATTTTCATATCTTTCTATAAGTTTTTCTATATTAATTCCATTTTCTTTTTGAGCATAGTAAAAATATGCTCTTCTTAAAGCACTCCAGGGACGGCGAGTTGTTTTGGTGTGTTTAGCTGCAAGATATTTATCAATGTCCTTTCTGCTGGGAGCAATTATTACTTTTATTTTATCTATCGGAGTATAACCCTGCATTATTTTTTCTATTTTATTTTGAAAGTGTTTCGGAGCTATACCAGGAGTCAACATTGCCTTAAGCGAGACTACTCTTCTATTGCCATCTATTACTACATATTTATTATTTTGTTTTACTACGACTGGGATTTCATCCGGAAAAAGTCCATTTTTATATATACTCTCAAGAATTTGCATTGCTTTTTCATTGACAAAAAGGTCGGTTATGACAACGTCCTGGGTTTTATTTTTTATATCCAGTCGAATGTTATCCTCATCTAAAAGAAGCTGGTCAATGAACACCTCTTTTTCAATCCATTCTTTTTGCAGATTAGTAATATTTTTCATAAATTAAGATAAATTTTTCCTAAGTAACTTAAGTATATCAAAGAATTGGTTTAATTTCTATATCCTTTTATTATTTCTAAGCAATCTTCATAAGCTTCCGCTTTTCCACCAATAAATTCATTTAACCCAAATTCTTCAATGTTTGCACTTTCCCATAATTCTTCTTTCCGCTCTTTTCTGTAATTTTTCGCCAATGTTGCAATATGTTTTTCTAATGATTTGCTAGTAATTTTTTCCAGAAAACCTTTTGACATCAATTGGAGTGTTTGCTCGTCCAAATTCTGTAAGTTTTCCCACAACTCAAATGTTTGATATTTTTTGTCACTTTTAATTGTTTTCCACTCGCCTGGTTCGATTTCCACAAAATCATCATCTTCTCCAGTATATTCTTTGCACATCACCAGAAACGGGAAATAAAAATCTTTGCATTGGTCTAAATATTTTAATATTTTTATTGCCAATTCTCTGCTTATTCTCATATTATTGATCAAAATTAGTTGTTATTCCTGATCAATTTTTGATCGATTCTAAATTAATGTCAATTACGTTAATTTATATTTTCCAGTCGCAATAAATTCCAAATATCCCTTGTCTCGCAAAAATTGCAATTGCTGACGAATTTTCGCTTTAATATTTTTATTTTCCGGATGTATTTTTTCCAAATCATTTTCGAATTGATAAATTTCTGAAAGTGAAAATTCTTTTTTTTCTAAAGATTCAATGCAATTCATAGTGTCCAGAATCCAACCCTTGAGTTCCGGCTTATCTATTTTTTTCAAAAATACGGTCTTTTGCCATTTTTGTAAAACTTCTTTTTTGGAAATTTCTTCGCCATTTTCAATATAAAATATCTTTCCCGCAGTCGGAATTTTAAAAAATAAAATATTTGAACCAATCCAACCAGCTCTCCTCGCAGTTTCTGCCAGAGCCTTTCTTTTTTCAATGATTTCAGGAACAAAAAAATATTTAGGAACTACGAAAAAATCATCTACTAAAAGTGTTGTCAAGTACCCCATAAAAAAGAAGTGCGGCTTTTGCTTAGAATCCAATCTTTCAATCATTTTCGAATAAGCTCTGGCTGTAATTTTTTTGCCAATTTTTCCCTTTTTAGATTTAAGTTCAAAATCTTCCGAACATTTTTTACAATAAAAATCCGCAACTGGCTTATTGTTTGTATAATTTTCTATTTTATTTCCGCAATTCGGACAAAAAATTTCTTTTTGCACCCAGTTTTCGGTTAAAATTCTCGCAATTTGAGATTGATTTTTATAGTTTATTGCCAGATTTTTATCTAGAAGTAATTCCATTGTGGATAACTGTATTTTTCAAAAATTTATTTCTTACTTTTTCATGTTTATCCCTTATTCAAGCTACATTCCTGAAACTTATTCGCAGCCGACTTGAAAGAATTCTTATATCATGATAGTATTAGCTCATAGAAGTAATTCCTCCTGCGTTGAAATACCGTAAGGCGTTTCGTTAAAGCAGGGGGTTTTCTTTTTTTGTTTATGGAAATAGTAAACTTTCTTCTGCAATTTTGTCTTTTATATCTTCATAATATTCGTAATCTCCCCTCTCATATTTTCTGAAAATCGCCCAGCTTACAAAATCCACCGCCTGTAAACATTTTTCGGTATGTGAAGGCTTGATCTTTATCTCGATCTTTCCATTATTTCCTCTTTTTATTAGATTATCTTTGAGATATTTTTCAAAATTTTCTCGGATAAACTTATTGGTGTCTTTTTGATCTATATATAAACTTATCGGGTCATCGGTCTTGACCAGATTTTTATTGTGCAACCTATCTAGCAATATGTTAGCTGTAAAATTATACAAATAATTCTTTTGATTTTGCAAATCGACATAGACCTTCTTTTTATTTAAAACTACGCATAGAATTTTCAAATCATCTAATTCTGACAGTTTTTTTAACATCTTATGCTTCGTAACAGTGTCTGCGTGATAAGCATGAAGCTCTCTCAATTTAAATTTTTTCTTTAACCCCTTTCTGATATTTTTAATTACTTTTTCTATCTTTTTGTGATTATTCGTCAGCACGATTGTAAAAAGAAACCATTTGCTTGAGGTTTTTTTAAATCCTAAATCTCCGCTTTCGTCTAAAAATATATAGGCCATAACTTTTATTTTTTACTCTTATAATCCTATCCTGTGCTGAGACTATGGAATAGTGAGCCTAGTTATTTATTTCTATAATCCTTTATAATTTTTTAATACCTTCATCATACCCCCATCCCCCCTATTATTCAAGCCGTGAAATAGTTCTTGGTTTATGGTTCGTAGTTCTTAGTTTTTGATTTTAATTCCCACAAAAAAACAGCCTTCCGCCAGCTGGCGGAGCGAGACTGTTTTAAAGCGATTATTTTTTAAAAACATAAGCAGAGGCTGGACCTTTGCCTATTTGCTTGATTGTGCCTATTTTTTTAAGTTTTTGAAGATGCATTTGAGCAGTTCTCTTTGGGCAATTCAAAATATCCACCACATCATTCACGTTTATTTTTCCAACCTTATCCAAAAAATCCAAAATCTTCATCTGATCCTTGTCTAAATAAATTTGCGAATTGATGTCCGCACCAATTTTCATGGCGGAAAGCGATGCTATCTTATTCCTAACATTGTCAATTTCCTCCTTAAAGCCCTTGGAAAAATATTCCAGCCAAGAAGTAAAATCGATTTTTCTTTCATTATAAGTTTTGCCTACATTGATAGCTTTGTAATATTGCTGTCTATCTTTATTGTAATAATCTTCCAAAGCAAAAAGTTTTCGAAAATCATAACCTCTTTTGTAAAGAATAAGAGTGGCCAACGCCCTGGCTGTCCTGCCATTGCCATCATTAAAAGGATGGATAGCAGCAATTTCCTGGTGGACTATACCAGCCACAATAATCGGATTGATGTCTTTTTTTTCGCTTTCTTCTATCCATGCGGTAAGATTAGCGCAAAGTGCGGGAACCTTTTTAGCATCTGGCCCTGTGTACATAACCTCATTAGGAAATCCCAGCCGCCTCCTGACAATATATACCGGACCTTTTCGATAATGTCCCGATGATTCATTGTTTAAAGTTTTGTCCGTAACTAGTTTATGGATTTTTAGTAAAACTTTTTCAGTAATCAATTGCTTCTTTTTTACAACTTGTTCGATATATTTCAAGGCATTAAGATAGTTTTGCACCTCAAAAATATCTCTTTGTGGGGCATCCACTTTTTTTCGCCCCATCAAAGCTTCGACTTCGTTTATGTTAAGCTGATTACCCTCAATAGCAGTTGAACTATGGCTCATTCTGATCAAGGCTTGCCGGCGCAATTTTAATGCATGCTTGGGGAGAATTTTGGCTCGTTCAATAACAGCCCTAGCCTCAGCCACCGCAGTCAGCATTTTGACAATGCTATCCGTAAGGTTATATTTTGGATTGAACATATCGTTATTAGTAGTATAGCATACTTTTGATAATCGCGCAATAATCGCGCAAAGAATCGCGCAAGAATTTGTAACATGTTGAATTACTTTATATGAGCCACAAAAAAACAGCCTCTTGCGAGACTGTTTTAAAAAAGTAAATCTGGATTCCCGCCTTCGCGAGAATGACATGGATGTTATTTTTTCGCGATAATCGTTTCGGCGACGTTTTTTGGAACTTCGCTGTAATGCGCGAATTCCATAACATAACTCGCCCGTCCTTGCGTCATACTTCTCATTTGTGTCGCATAACCAAACATATTCGCCAGCGGAACTTCTGATTCAATTTCTTTCACGCGCGCGTTTCCTTCTCCGCGATCATTGATTTCTTTAATCATGCCCCGGCGTGAATTTATATCACCGACAACATCTCCCATGAATTGTTCCGGAGTTGTAACTACCATTTTCATAATAGGTTCGAGAATAACTGGATTGGCGCGTTTGACTGCTTCCTGAACTGCCAGAGAACCAGCGATTTTGAAAGCCGCTTCGGAAGAGTCAACTTCATGATAAGAACCGTCATAAAGGGTCACTTTTACGTCAACCATCGGGTATCCCGCCAAGACGCCGTTTTCCAAAGCTTCTTTGGCTCCTACATTAACCGGTTTGATATATTCTTGCGGAATAACGCCTCCTTTAATTTCATCAACGAATTCATAACCCTTGCCTTTTTCTTCTTGCGGTTCAACTTTAAGCCAGCAATGTCCATATTGTCCGCGTCCTCCTGATTGACGGATATATTTTCCTTCGGCCTGAGCTTTTGTTTTAATTGTTTCTCTATACGCAACTTGCGGCTGACCTATGTTGGCCTCAACACTAAATTCGCGCTTCATTCTATCAATAATAATATCAAGATGAAGTTCGCCCATTCCTGAAATAATTGTTTGTCCGCTTTCTTCATCGGTTCTGAGTCTGAGTGTCGGATCTTCTCCCGCTAATTTGCGAAGCGCCATTCCCATTTTTTCCTGATCGGCTTTTGTTTTCGGTTCAACGGCAATATCAATAACCGGTTCCGGAAAAACAATATTTTCCAGTACGATTTGATTTTGTTCATCGCAAAGCGTATCTCCAGTTGTCGTATTTTTTAATCCTACCAGCGCGCCAATTCCTCCAGCAGTAATTTCCTGAATTTCTTCCCTGTGATTTGCGTGCATCTGAAGTATGCGTCCGATTCTTTCTCTTTCTCCTTTGATTGAATTGATTACATACGAACCAGCTTTAAGTGTTCCTGAATATACGCGGAAAAAAGTAAGCTGTCCTACAAATGGATCGGTTGCGACTTTAAAGGCCAGCGCGGAAAACGGTTCGTTGTCATCGGCTTTTCGTTCAACTTCTTCCCCGTTTTTAGGATTAATTCCTTTCACGGGAGGAATATCAATCGGAGACGGCAAATAATCCACAACAGCATCAAGCACTAATTGAACGCCTTTATTTCTGAGCGCGGTTCCGGTCAGTACGGGAACAAGTTTTGCCGCAATGACACCGCGTCTTAATGCGGCTTTAAGTTCATCAATAGAAATTTCTGCGCCATTCAAATATTTTTCAGTCAGCGCGTCATCCGTCTCTGAAATTTTTTCAACCATTTTTTCGCGCCATTTTTTTGCATTTTCCAAAAGCTCCTGGGGAATTTCACTTTCAATAACTTTTTCACCCATATCGCCTTCAAATGAATAGGCTTTCATTTTCATCAAATCAATAACACCGGAAAATTCTCCGCGTTCCCCGATGGGAAGTTGCAGCGCAAGCGCGTTAGGTGTCAGTCTATTCCAAATTGAAGCGAGCGCTACTTCAAAATTCGCGCCCTCTTTGTCGATTTTATTAATAAAACAAATCCGCGGAACATGATATTTATCAGCTTGCCGCCAAACTGTTTCGGACTGAGGTTCCACGCCTTCTTTTCCATCAAAAACAACCACGCCTCCGTCAAGTACGCGGAGCGATCTTTCAACTTCGACGGTAAAGTCAACGTGTCCGGGAGTGTCGATTATATTTATAGGATGTCCTTTCCATGAACATTTTGTCGCGGCGGAAGTTATTGTTATTCCGCGTTCTTGTTCCTGTTCCATCCAGTCCATAGTAGCTTCGCCCTCATGCACCTCGCCGATTTTATGGGTAATTCCCGTATAAAACAAAACCCGCTCGGTCGTTGTCGTTTTTCCGGCGTCAATATGGGCGATAATGCCTATGTTTCTTAATTTGGATATATCCTGGGACATACTTCTTATAAATCAAAACTTAAAAATCAAAAATCAAAATTATGGAGCGGCTTCGCCGCGACTTTTAAAAAATTGTGAGCGAAAGCGAACTCAAAAATTTTTCATTTTGAGATTTGCATTTTACATTTTTACGCGAAATGGGCGAAGGCTTTATTTGCTTCAGCCATTCTATGCGTATCGTCACGCTTTTTCATCGCGCTCCCTGCTTTATTAGATGCGTCAATAAGTTCATCGGCTAATTTCTCCGCCATTCTTTTTCCTTTACGAGAGCGCACAGCGGCTAATATCCAGCGGACCGCCAGAGTTTGCCTGCGCTCTCCGCTAACCTGGATAGGAACCTGATAGTTTGCTCCGCCGATTCTTTTTGATTTGAGTTCCAAAAGTGGCGACACATTTTTAATCGCTTGCTCAAAAACATTAAGTCCGCCTTTTTTGGTTCGTTCGTGAATTACGTCAAAACAATCATAAATGACTTTTTCCGCAACAGTACGTTTTCCATCTTTCATTACATTGCCAATAAAGCGGCCTACCAAAATATTTCCATATCTTGAATCCGCTTTCCACTTTTTTTCAAATGTTTTCTTTCGTCTTGCCATAATACATTTAATTCAAAATTTAAATCTCAAAATGTAAAATTATCGTGTTGCTTCGCAACTTTATTATAAAAATCATGAGCGAAGCGAATTCCTAAATTTTGATTTTTGATTTTTGATTTTTACATTTACTACTATTCTGTCTTCGCTTTTGGTCTTTTCGCGCCGTATTTACTGCGGCTTCTGTTTCTTTTATCTGTACCTGCGCAGTCAAGCACCCCGCGGACAATATGATAACGTACACCAGAAAGATCTTTCACTCGTCCGCCTCTAAGCATAACAATTGAGTGTTCTTGAAGGTTGTGTCCAATTCCCGGAATATATGCTGTGACTTCCATTCCATTTGTAAGCCGTACGCGGGCTATTTTTCGGAGGGCTGAGTTCGGCTTTTTGGGAGTTGTGGTACCGACTTTGATGCATACGCCGCGTTTGAAAGGATTTACTGTCTTTTTCGGCCGATTTTTAAGCGCGTTAAAAGTCATCATCATCGCTGGCGATTTTGTTTTCTTTGATGTAGATTTTCTTTTCTTCTTCACTAACTGATTGATTGTTGGCATGTGTTTCTATACTAATTACTAATATAAATACGAATATACTAATACAATGTTAAATCAATCTTCTACGAAAATATTACTAAAATCAAATTCGTATATTTGTACTTGATTCGTAATTCGTAAAGATTACAAAAAATGGCTATTTGAATAGCAAAATAATAATAAACGATATTTGAAAATGTGTCAACCCTGCACTAAACTCTGCACTGGCTAGCCAATTAGCGCTTTGCGCTTGTGCAAAGTTAGTGCGGGGCAAGCTCCCTTCACAATAAAATTACCTCTGGATTTTTCTGAAAAATGCCCAGGCGATTGTCCCGCCAGTTAAAGCTGTAATAAGCTGCGGCCAGCTCATCATTATTGCCACGCTATCCGCCAGTTCTTTTTTTAAGAGCAGATTTAAAACCAAAGAGCTGGTGGAAAAAAGAAATAAAAATTTCATAAAACTGGACAAGCCAACTGCCAGCCAAAAATTTTTATCTTTCAAAAAATTAAAGGTCAGGATTAAAATGGCGTTGCTTATCATTATATATGGAACCATCGGAGCTAAGGCCGGAGACAAGAGCCCGGCCGAAAAGGCAACGACGCTGGGAATAAGTCCGACGAAAATACCTCTTTGCGTTCCAAGAAGCATAGCTGCTATAAAAAGCGTAGCATTAACAATCGGACCTGTTATCATCTGTTGATGAAATAATGGAACGACTGTGGCAACACCAATCAGCGCAATAAATTGCGTGGTAGAAATAATTTTTTTTCTGTCTAATGCTAAGGCGATTAATTTGTTCATATTTTTATTTAATACGCGGATAATATTTTAAATTGCGATATTGAAGAAAAGATTCAGCATCGCGTTAAGAAAATATCCCAAAGGACCTGAAAAAACTATGACGAATAGGACCAAAAAGATAAACCCGTATTGTTCCAGCATTATCATTACTTCGGTTCTGAACGTGAAGATGGCAAAAAGCAATTTTGAGCCGTCCAGAGGCGGAAAAGGAATAAGATTAAAAAACGCCAAAAGCACATTCCAAAAAATTATAATCATCAGCAGGGCAAAAAATATTGAACCGAATGAGCCCGAAACAGCGGCAGAAATCTGCGCCCATGACGCAGCTTTAACTCCGATAATTATTGCGGCTTTTACCGCAGTCGGGATGGAAATGATTTTTCCCATAATTGCCGCAACAAGCGCAATTGAGATATTGACTCCGGGGCCGCCCATGGCAACCATAAACGGACCCCATTTTTGATTTTTAAGATTGTACGGATTATACGGAACCGGTTTTGCCCATCCAAATGCAAAGCCTGTCGTAACAAACATTGCTATTGGAACAATGATTGAGCCCCAGATATCTATATGATTAAACAGATTGAAATTGAGGCGTCCGGAATATTTTGCCGTCGAATCGCCAAGCCAAAGCGCCACAAATCCGTGGGCTACTTCGTGTACGATTATAGAATATATCAGTATCACTATGAAAAAACCTACTAATACTACAGAATTCAAATCCATAATAAATAAATTAAAATGCAAATCTCAAAATGGAAAATTATAGAGTCGCTGCGCGACAATTTTTTAAATAATCATGAGCAAAGCGAATACCTAAATTTTTAATTTTGATTTTTGATTTTTACATTAACTATTGCCAAAACCTGCTATGCATGATACAATGAAATCCGTAACAAATCAAATGAATATTATAAAAAATATATGAGCCGAGCATGTAATATATGCGGTCGCGGAACAACTTCCGGGAATTCCCGAAGCCATTCAAATATAGCTACCAAAAGAAAATTTTCAATCAATATACAGACCAAGAAAATTGATGGTAAAAAAACGAAGATCTGCACCAAATGCATAAAGACTAAAAGTAAATAAAACAACAACTTCTTTCTAAAAAAATTCCTTCGCTGACAGGCTAAGGAATTTTTTATTTACCCGAATACAGGAAAAGTCAGGTTCTTTCTTTCTGCAGCATCCCCAGTATAAAAATAAGATAGATTCCGGCAACACCCACCAGGTCATATATGATTCGGGACAATATTGACATGCTGCCAAAGATAGCAGCAACAAGATCAAAACTAAATAAGCCAACCAGTCCCCAGTTGACGGCACCAATAATGACGAGTATTAAGGCAACCCAATCGAGCACGCTTAGTTGTTTCATAAAAACTCACCTCCTCTAGTTTTTACGTCCTTAAACAGTATTACAAGACGGCGGGGCTTTTATGCCAATTAGAGCAATACCCGGGCTTTATTCAAAAGTAATCTTTTTGTATACATCTCGCGTAGTTTCAACATCTCTTTTGCAGTATTCCAGAATATCTTTGATTTTTCCTTGTTTATAGAACTCGGCTACTTGCGAGCCATCAATGCCATCTTTTGGCGAAGGGATGCCAAGCGCGATTGCCAGATATTCAAGTCCGACGCCAGTGTTACTCCATTTGACCCATTCTTTCATCGTGTCGAAAATCGGATAGTTTCTGTAACGCGCAAAACTCATTTCATAAGCCGGTTTCACGCCGAGTACAATCGAACGCTGATAAATAAAACGCAAATCAAAATCCATGACGTTGTGCCCTACGAATTGGACGCCGTAATCGGGATATTGCATATTGTGAGGAGAAATGCTTAATGCGTTGACGAGATCCCAAAATTGTCTGAGTGTTTCTTTTTCATTATTTTCATTGTAAAAAACCTGAGGTTTTTCATCGTCAGCCGCATAGCCTATGCAAAGTACCCGCCCGAAGGCTCCGTCAAAACTGGTCTTATTGATAAATTCATCAAATTTTTCCTGGTCAAATTCATCGTTTTTCTTATCAAAAAGCATCCTTAACGTTTTTACTTTTTCATCTTCCGCTGGCAATGTCTCAATGTCGAGAAATAATTTGTGCATAATTTTTATTAATTGTTTACATTTTCATTATAAGCCAAAAAACAATTGTGACAAACTAAAGCGACCGCCCGCCCGCTTCGAAATGTTATGATAATATCAGTACTCTCTGGTTTAGTCTTGGAACATTTAAAACTAATTCTGACTCAGTGAGTATCGAAGCATTTCGGACAGGCATTCTACTGTCACAATTTTTTACAAAATTTTCAGTTGTTTTTTTATTTCCCTATATTCCGGAATAGTTTCGGCAATCAAGCTCCAGAAGCGTTTTGAATGGTTAAACTCTTTAAGATGGCAGAGTTCGTGGACGATAATATAGTCGGCGTGGCGTTCCGGAAGAAGTATGACTTTATAATTAAAATTTAAGTTTCCTTTTGAGCTACAACTTCCCCACCTCGTTTTTTGATTGCGGATAGCAATACTTTTATATTCAAAATTATAAAGCTCGTTAAATTTTTCCAGGCGTCTGGCCACAAAATTACGGGCGTATTCCTTAGCGCGTAAATATTCTCCCCGATTATGGCGCGAGAACAAGCGCTTGTGCCCGATTTTTTTCATTTTCTCCAGTTTATCCAGAACCCATTGAGAATTTTGCTGGATAAATTTTTCGGCATCCCACATGCTCATGCGCCAAGGAAGCGTCACCGTGCAGTTTCCGTCACAAGAAACAGCTATTTTAAGCCTTTTGGCTTTTCTGTGCTTGCGTACAGAATATTCAATCTTCTCGTTTTCAAGAACTGTTTTCTGCGTGATAGTTGCATAACGACAACGAGCAACTGTGCGTTTTAACTTGAAAAAACCCATGTTATTGTTTGATTAGCGCGTTATATTTTTTAACATCCCGATTGTAAAGAATCACATTATTATTATATTTTTTCACATCCTGTTTGTAGGTTTCCAAAAGACTGTTGTATTTTTTAGCCAAGGAATTGTATTCGTCGATATCGCCCTCTTTTTTGTATTTATCCGCATCGTCTTTTGTGTTTTCCAGTTTTTTCCATTCCTGGTCAATTGTATTTTTTTGCGATTGCATTTCGGGCAAGAGCGTTGCCATATCGTTTTTTAACCGGCTGATTTGGTCCGCAATATTTTTTGTCTGAATGATTCCCGAATACTGTTTTCCTTGCGTGGCTAAAATGATTTTTTCCGGTCCCAGCTTCTGCGTCTTTGGCTGAATCTGATCAGGATTATATGCGGGTATTTGTTCGGTGCTGACAGTTTTATTTTTTTCCGTATCAAAATCGGGAACGACACCGATTTTGTTCCCGGTACTTGTCGTTTCCGCGTAACAATATCCACTGGCATAATTCGAATAATTTTGCGGACACTGCACCGCTACAGCCATGTGATTGTCCTGTTCAAACGCGAAAAGCGCCACGCCGTAACCTATTTCTTTCAATAACGCGTACGCCAAAAGACTCTTATCACTGCAGACGCCTGTTTGTTCCCAAAGAACCTCGTACGGAAAACGCATTGCTATGTTTCCTTTCTTAGCCAAGATATCTTTAGCTTTTGCGTCATCATACGGAATCGACTGGACAAAACCCAGCGTCAAATCAACAATTTGGTTATCCGTAAGATTGTGTTTTTTTCCAAGGTCCTGAATTTTTTTTGCAAGATCGGAAATTGTGTTGTCGCCTTCGGCGCTTTTCAAAAACATCAAATAATATTCATCTTCCCAATTTGCGGGCAGGCTTTCTGCGTATGAATATTGCTTAGGCTGGGATTTATAATAATCATATGCTGATTGGTAAAGCGTTTCGTCGAGGCTATATTTTTTTCCTTTGTATTCCCAATTAAATGTTTTGTCGACTGGCTGGCTTAGTGACGGAAAGGGTTGCTGCTTTTCCTGATTCGAATCCTGAATCATTTCTTCAAATGCCGGAATAATCTGATTGAATTTATGGATTGATTTTTTCTGAGCCAGATAATAAAGCCCGCCGGCGATAACCGCGAGTTCAAGCACGACAATAGATAGTTTTTTTAAAAAAATCTTCAGCATTTCTTTATTTTTTATATTTTCTCTATCTCGTGTCATCTTGAGCAAAACGTAGTGAAGTCGAAAGATCTGAGCTCAGATTCCTCCACTACGGTCGGAATGACATGAGTATATCGTGTATCTCAAATATATAATACGTGATTTTAAAAACTTTTTTTACAGAATGTTTCGATAAGTTTTTGCTTTACCTCAACAGGCAAAAGATTAACTTCCGGAAGTTTTAATAATTCTACCCACTCCAGCTCGTATTGATTTTCAGCGCAATTTCTTTCGAGCTCCTCGCCGCCGAAACGCGCTTCGCCTTTAATATTTTTTGCCATATAAAAATAATTGTGCCAGCCGTTATTTTCGTTTTCCAAAAAGAAAAAATCGATTTCCGCATCAAGACTTGTTTCTTCTTTTAATTCACGAGTGGCGGTAATTTCCGGAGATTCTCCATTTTCAATATGTCCGCCAGATATTGCGTAATATTCGGCATCGGTCTTCTTCCGATGCATGAGAAGAATTTTTCCCTCTTTTATTACAATGGCTGCCGCGCGCTGAATCATATTTTTACTGTTAGTTTTTTTATATTTTTTTACTTTTCACAAAATCTTGAATAAATACGCGATTGCTAAATTATTCAAGAATCGCGCTTAATATTATTTTCATCTGAATCTTATCACAAAAGAAAAAACCCCGCACATATATAGCGCGGGGCTTTTGTATTTCTTGCTGCTACAGTCCCAAGATTTTGACCAATTGTTTTATCAGCGCTACTCCTACCGGCGGAGCCAGCAAGCTGTAAACTTCAACGCCCTCGTCATCCGTTACTGCAAATGGCGTTTCTACTGTTTTAACAGCTTTCGAAGTTTCGTCATATTCATAACTGTAAGCCGGAGTTATTTCATAATCATCGGCAAGTTCTTTGGCCATATCTACAGGAATAGCATTCCGCAAAAATATTTTGGAAACTCCGTGTAATGAAAAAACTTTATCGATTAATTTACCATCCAATTCAAGCCTGTCCCGAATTGATTCGATGCCCATATCATCGCCTTCTTTCCCGCCCATTCTGGCTCTGTTGCATTCAGGATTGTCGCAAATAAGATAGAATTCTTTTTTTTCTTCGTCATAACCGACTTCTTGAGTAGAAAATAGTTTTAGATTTCTGGGAGTATGGCAAATAGGACAAACTGCTCTGTATTTCATGCGTTCATCTATCACCGCTTCCGGAATATCAATAGCCGCAAAAATATCAGGGTCTTCTCTGTACGCTATAAGTTCTTTGAAAAATAAGGAATACGAAACTTGGTCAAGATTTCTGGGAAATCCATCGAGGAAAAGAGTTTTTTTGCCCGTTTTGTCGATTTCTCTTTTAACCAAGGCCATGATAAATTCATTGGGAAGAAGCGTTTTCTGATCCTTGCCCAGCAAAGCATTAATGCCGTCTTCCGGAGAAATATATCCCCTATAATTCTTTTTTAAATAATCCAGCAGTTCTTTTTTTTCATCTTCATTTTCCATGGCTGCATGAACATCCCTGACCACATCTCCGACTGAAATATGCGCCACTTTATCTTTCCCAAAAATTTCCATCATCAATTTTGTATATGTTCCTTTTCCTGCATTTTTCTTTCCAAGCAGATAGACAATGAAAGTTTTGCCTTCATCAAAAAATTGTTTGAGTTTTTTTATTTCTTCTCCCGCCTTCTGTTCAAAATATTCTTTCCGCTCGGACACATCAGACAGATTGAATTTTTTCGTCACTCCTTCCACCTTGCTTTTGAAAAGCGGAAATTCTTTTTCGTACTTCATACAGTTTTATTTGATATTAATTAAAAAGCGATTACTCGCCGAATAAACCTACTATAGCAAAAGTTATTTAATATGTAAACTGCGCCTTGTCATCTTGAGCGTAACGTAGTGAAGTCGAAAGATCTGTATTTTTTAGCGCTCAGATTCTTCGACTTCGCTCAGAATGACAAAGGGGCGAACTTTGTTTATAAAATTTGGCATTTGCTTTCTCGGTCCGCACATTCATAAATAATGTCTCCGAGCTCATCGGTCCTGAAAATTTTTATCTTATGTTGCAAAAACCGCTGAAGAACCTCTTGATTTGGATGGCCGTATGAATTGTTTTTCCCGACGGAAATAATCGCCTCAGCCGGTTTTACGGCATCTAAAAATTCATTGCTGGTCGCATATTTTGAGCCATGATGCGCGACTTTAAGAATATCCGCTTTTATATCAACATTTTTAGCAATAATTTCATTCTCACTGGTTGTCGGAAGATCGCCGGTAAAAAGAAAAGAATTTTCGCCAGATACCAATTTCATTACGACGCTATGATCATTACCGGCGTTATCAATAGCTTCAGGCATCGAACCGACTGGATATAAAACATCAGCGGTTGTCCCATCGGGAAACTTAATTGTTACACCTTTTTTTGCTTCAATTTTTTGCGCATTCTTTGCTATAATTTTTTCTTCAAGTTCTTTATATGTTGCAGATTCGCTTTGCGCGTTGGTTTCCAAAACTGAATTCACCCGATATGATTTCAATACGTCGATTAATCCTCCGATGTGGTCTTGGTCAGGATGGCTCGCGATTATCATTTCAATATTGCGATCCCAAAATGGAATATATTTTCCCAGTTTTTCCAAAAGCGCTTTTCCATCTTTCCCGCCATCGAGTAGAACTTGATTAAGCCCTTGGGAAATTAAAATTGAGTCGCCCTGTCCAACGTCCAGAAATGTGACTTTTAAAACATTTTTTCTAAGTGAAACTACTATTCCGGCAAGAATTAAAACTACTGTTAATAGCGCGAGTAATGTTCCGTATATTACTTTCCGATTAGACATAACGATTAATTTAAAATGAAAATATCAAAATGGAAAATGACAATGTAAAATAAAAAATTGTGGATTAAATTAATTTTAAATTTTTATCTGCCATTTTGATTTTTGATTTTTAAATTTTGCATTCTTTTGAAATAAAATATCATCATTGCTAACACTATATAATATCCAAATACCCACCACGCGTTCATTTCCTCAACACCTATGCTTGCCCAGGGAAATTCCGCCAATAGATGAATGGTTTTTATTTCATACACTAGCGGCACAAAGGCCAGCCATGCCAGAAATAATGAAAGTCCGTAAAAAACAAATCCGCTCAATGAAACCAAGAAAACCAATAACATCGAAAGTGGAATAATCGGCAGAATGAGAATATTTGCCAAGAGTGAAATCAGCGATGTCATATGAAAATTATACGCGATTATGGGCAGAACGAAAATCTGCGCGCTGAGTGACATCGCAATCACTTCTGAAATTCCAAGCGCTTTGTGTTTTTTGATAAAACTTTTTTCCCAAAAAGGAGCGCTGGCTACAATTCCCAGGGTCGCCAGGAAAGAAAGTTGAAATCCGACGTCCCATCTTAAAAGCAATGGATTAATAAATAACATCACCGCTGCGGCAAAAATAATCGCATTTTCAGAATTTGCCAATCGCCCGTTTTTCATCGCCCAAAGAAGCGTTCCGCCCATAACTCCCGCCCTGACGGCCGACGCCGGCAGCCCGCTCATAATCACAAACAATATTATTCCAATTAAAGCAAACCAAATCGCCTGCTTTCTCCACAGACCAAGCGCTATTCCCAAAATTATTAAATACTGGGCAATTATGGACACATTATAGCCGGAAACCGCCACAATGTGCGTCATACCGGTCCGCGAAAAATCATTTTGAATTTCCTTGGACAATTCACTGTTTCCTCCAAATAAAAGCCCGTCCGCCAGCGCCCCCTCGGGCTGAGGAATGACGGCGCGGATATTATCTTCAAAAAGTTTTCTCAATTTTAAAACACCATTTAAAAACATACTTCCTTTTCCCTCTGAAATTTTTTGCACTTTTTTGTTTTCACAGGAATAGAATATTCCGTCTTTCGCCATGTACATTCGATAATCGAATTCCGCGTCTTTATTTTCGATAGCTTTGGCCACGCAGGAAATTTCTAATTCGTCACCATAAAAATATTCGGGATATTTGGGAACTTGAACAAGCAGAGAAATTTTTTTCTGCTCAAGCTCAATTATTATATTTTGCCCAAAGGTATTTGGAGAAACTTTTTCAACAAGCGCTTTTCCCTGAAGTGTTGCGTTTTCGTAAGGCAAGTTTTGTGTTTTTTTAATTTCGTTGCCAGTCAGCCACGCGCCGAAAATGAAAAACAATAAAACAAACACGGCAATGATGGCTTTTTTATTCTTATAAAAAAATGCCAGAAATATTATTAAAAAAACCAGAAGCAGAAAATATAAGTTTTGATTTATCTCAAAAAAGGAACAAGCAAAAATACCGCTGATAAAAGAAATCAGAATAATAAAAAAGACACGTGATTTTGTCATGGTCTTATTGTAGCAAAAAAAATAATTCTTCTCTATCCGATATCTATCATTTTTATTCCGGCGGTTTTTCCGCCAACTATTAACAAAGAACTCTTCGGGACTTCGAAATACTTAGATAATATTTGTATTAACATATCATTGGCTTTTCCGTCAACCGGCGCAGCCGTTAACTTCACCTTATATTCTCCTTCGGAAATTTTAATAATCTCATTTCTTGACGCCCGTGGTGTTACTTTTATATAAATTCTCATAATTTTTTACATAATGTCATTCCCGCGAAAGCGGGAATCCAGGTTCCATAAAACTTACTGCTAAATCAAAATAAATTATAATTTTTCAATTTTTCTAATCTCCGTCTATTTTTTTGTTTTGTAACGCTGGCGGTAACTAGATTCCCGCTTTCGCGGGAATGACACGGCATTGTTAGTTGTTGTACCTAATATCAATCTTGACGAAATTCTTTGCGATTGATTTTTTGATTTTCTCAAGATTGATTGTTTTGCCTTTGGTTTTTTTCTTGAGATTAGGGTTGAGAATTATTTTCTCCCTGTATTCTTGCAAATAGTAGGCGCGCGCGCCTTTTATCCATTTGGCAATTTTTAGAAAATCTTTTTCCGTATGGATTCCCGGCACGACAGTTGTCCTGAATTCATACGGGATATTACTGTTCGTTATCATTTTTACGCTCAATTTTATGCGGGTTACGTCAGCTTTTAATCCAACGGTTTGGCTGTATCGGTCCGGAGCATTTTTTATATCCATGGCGATAAAATCAACCAGCTTGCCATCAATAATTTTTTTCAGAACATCCGGACGCGATCCGTTCGAATCAAGTTTCACCAAAAATCCCATATCTTTTATTTTCTTGATAAATTCGATGATGCCTGCTTGTATCGTCGGCTCGCCGCCGGTTATGCAGACTCCCTCCAATTTTCCTTTGCGTTTTTCAAGATGCTCAAAAAATTCTTTCTCCTGATTTCCGCAAACTGAAAATTGTGATTTAAGCACCAACTCGGGATTATGACAAAAAGGACAGCGAAAACTGCATCCGACCGTAAAAACGGTAGTTGCAATCACTCCGGGATAATCAATGAGTGTTAATTTTTGATAACCGCCGATGCGCATAATAATAATTAAAAATGTAAATCTCAAAGTGTAAAATGACAAATCAAAAAGTTAAAATTAGAGAATGCATTTATTTATTTTATATTTTACATTGTCATTTTTATTTTTGATTTTTCAATTTTGATTTATTTAAAATCCAGGGCGATAATTCCCAAAAAGAAAATATCGCCCCGTTATCTTTTTCAAATGCTTCTAGCGTTAAAATTGCTCCGCAACAACATACTCGGCTCTGTCTTTGAATTCTGCCTGTTTTCCTTTGTTCCATTGTTGTATCGGACGGATATAGCCCACTACTCGCGAATAAACCTCGGTTTTTTGTTCCACTACGCACTTTGGACAAATTGGCTGTTCCCCTGCCAAATATCCATGCACCGGGCAGATGCTGAAAGTCGGTGTCAGCGTGAAATAAGGAAGCGCATAATTCTCTGCGATTTTTCGCACGAGTTTCTTTACCATATTTATATCCCAGATACGCTCTCCTAAAAATCCATGCAACACAGTCCCCCCCGTATACTTTGTCTGTAGATTATCCTGAAGATCCAAGGCTTCAAAAATATCTTTGGTAAATTGGACGGGTAATTGCGACGAATTGGTGTAATAAGGTTCGAAACCCTCTTTTTTAACTGCGTTATCATTTGCAAAAATAATTTCGGGATATCTTTCCTTATCGATTCGCGCCAACCGATAAGCTGTACCTTCAGCGGGCGTCGCTTCAAGATTATACAGATTATCAGTTTCTTCCTGATAGCCCCTGATTCTTTGACGCATGTGAACTAATATTTCCTCGGCAAATTTCTGTCCTTCTGCCGTGGTCACATCTTTTCCAATTAGATTTATGAGACATTCATTCATGCCAACCAGACCGATAGTCGAAAAATGATTCGCCCAATATTGTCCGCGGCGCATTTTGATAGCATCCAAATAAAATTTTGTATATGGATATAACCCCCGCTCCGTAAGTCCTTCGACGAGTTTGCGTTTAGTTTCCAGACTGTCTTTTGCCAAATCCATAAGTTCATTGAGATTTTTGAAAAACTCTTTTTTGGCCAATATTTGTCCTTTGGTATTTTTCTTTGAAACATATCCGAGTCTCGGCATATTTATAGTTACAACACCGACAGAACCTGTGAGCGGATTTGCGCCAAAAAGTCCGCCTCCGCGCTTGTGCAATTCTCTATTATCCAGTCTTAGCCTGCAACACATTGAACGCGCGTCATCAGGATCCATATCGGAATTAACAAAATTCGCGAAATACGGAATGCCATATTTTGCAGTCATTTCCCAAATGGCATCAAATTTATTATCGTTCCAGTCGAAGTTCTTGCCTATGTTGTATGTTGGAATAGGAAAAGTAAAAATTCTTCCACTGGCATCTCCCTCGGTCATCACTTCCGCAAAAGCACGATTTATCATGTTCATTTCCTCCTGAAAATCTGCGTATGTTTCTTTTCGCACCACGCCACCGACAACAACAGCTTCTTTTGCAAGAGTTTTTGGCGGAGTGATATCCATTGTTATGTTTGAAAATGGAGTTTGAAATCCGACTCGCGTTGAAACATTCATGTTAAACACGAATGATTGAATTTCCTGTTTTACTTGCGTATAAGTTAATTTGTCGGAACGAACAAACGGCGCTAAGAGCGTATCGAAATTAGAAAAGGCTTGCGCTCCGGCAACTTCACCCTGCAGAGTATAAATAAAATTAACCATTTGTCCCAAGATACTGCCGAGATGTTTGGCCGGTTTGCACGCGACCTTTCCGGGAACACCCGTAAAGCCTCTGCGGATTAAATCCTGCAGATCCCAACCGCAACAATAGGCTGCGATAAGCTGCAAATCATGAATATGAAAATCTCCTCTCTCGTGCGCCTGGCGGACTTCTTTCGTGTATACTTTATTCATCCAATATTTACTGCTGACTATTGAGGCGATGTAATTATTGAGCCCCTGCAGAGAATATGCCATGTTTGCGTTCTCTTTGACTTTCCAGTCGATTTCCTGAATATATTTATCAATTAAATTAACTGCTTCCTCAAGGGATTCTTCCGTCTCACGGATTTTTCTGTGTTGCTCGCGATACAAGATGTAAGCCTTGGCTGTTTCTTCAAAATCTAAAATCATGAGCACGCGCTCTATCAGATCTTGCAATTGTTCGACCGTAGGAATATCTCCTTTTTTATAATTTTTATTAAGAACCTTCACCACCTTTTCGCCTATTCTATTGGCGTCTTTTTTGTTACCCTCTCCTGTTGCCGCCAAGGCTTTGCCGACTGCCAACACTATTTTTTTTCGGTCAAAAGGAACGACGCGTCCGCTACGTTTTACAATTTTTTTAACCAGGTTTTTTGTTTTCGTCCGCCGGCTGGCGGATTTCTCTTCTTTCGCAACTTCCTGCACCTTCACTTTTCCTGCTTTTTTTTGTTTTTTCATATCCTTGTTCCCCCAAGAAATTAGAATTACTTAATATTGTCATTCCCGCGAAGGCGGGAATCCAGACTCCACAAATCTTATTTTTAAATTAAACTGGAATATAAATCTTCCTTACTTATTGTTTCACAATCTTACTTTGTTTTTTTGGTTTATTATTATCAGTGACACCTGGATTCCCGCCTTCGCGGGAATGACAGAGTGGTATTGATTGAAAATTGAAAATTCTGATTCAGGTCTCCATCTTTTCCATTTCTTTCCGGAAACTGTCTGCGTTCTTAAATGATTTATAGACACTCGCAAACCGCAGATATGCCACGTCATCGATTTCCTTAAGTTTATCGAGAATTATTTTACCTATTTCCTTGCTCGTAATTTCATTTGATTCCCGCGCCTGGATTTCGTATTCGATATCTCCGACTACTTTTCCAATCTTATCTTCGCTTACCGGTCTTTTTTCCATCGCCTTTCGGATACCGATTTCGATTTTTTCGCGATTATAGTCCTGCTTGCTTCCATCTCGCTTGATGACGGTCAACTTCATAATTTCCATTTCTTCATAAGTACTGAAGCGCGCCTGACATTTTTCACATTCTCTGCGCCGGCGAATCGCTTTTCCATCATTAGTATCACGCGAGTCGACAACCTTTGTTTCGCTGTGCCCGCAAAATGGACAAGTCATATTGTTACTGATTTTTTAATATTTATCTAAAATGCACTTGACAACATTACTGTTTTCGTACTCACGGTTTTTTAGTTATTAACGGTAAACCACTATATGTTGTGTAGCGCCAGTCCATTATACCACAAGTCAAATATCTGCCAAGCCTGCTATTTCAAGCCATTTTAGGGAGTTATCCACACCCATCCGCTAAATTTTGGCAAATAAAAAAACAGAGTGCCCCCTGTTTTTTATTATAGGTCGTTGATTATAAACTATTTCTCCATTTTTCTCCGGATGAATGCTGGTATTTCTAATTCATCATCTTTTTCATCTTCCTTATCGGCAATTACGGGACCGGCTGCCCGCGGTTGTATTTTTTCTTCGATAATCATTTTTGGTTCGAATATTTTTTTTGAAGGAAAAGTCACAGATTCATTGAGACCATCTTCCTGTTTCTCTTCTTTTGGTTGTCTTACTTCACTGACATTAAATCGGCCAGCTCTGTGAATCAATGGATTTTCATTTGTTCTTTCTGCATCAAAACCGGTAGCAACAACTGTTACATGGATTTCTCCTTTTTTTACCTGATCATCAACTACTGCTCCGAAAATAACTTTTGCGTTTGGATCAATACTTTCCGTTATAATATTCGCTGCTTCGTTTATTTCTAGCATGCCCAAATCACCTGAGCCGGAAATGTTAAATAAAACTCCTTTCGCTCCATCAATGGATAATTCCAGAAGCGGACTGTTAATCGCTGTACGCGCTGCTTCAGCTGCCCTGTTTTCTCCGCTAGCTATCCCGATACCCATTAAAGCGCTTCCGCTATCCTGCATGATTGCCCGGACATCGGCAAAATCAACATTTACGATTCCCGGTTTGGTTATAAGGTCTGAAATACCTTGTACGCCCTGTCTCAAAACATCGTCAACGATACAAAATGCGTTAATTAATGTAGTTTTCCGATCAATAATAGAAAGGAGTTTATCGTTTGGAATTGTTATGAGGGTATCCACTCTGTCTTTCAAGTTCTGCAGTCCCTCTTCTCCGATGATTCTTCTTTGCGCTCCTTCAAAAGCGAACGGTCTTGTTACGACAGCAACTGTAAGCGCGCCAAGCTCCTTTGCTGTTTCCGCGACAACCGGAGCCGCGCCTGTTCCTGTCCCTCCTCCTAATCCGCAAGTTACAAAAACCATATCAGCTCCCTTAAGAACATCTTGGATTTCATCTCTGTTTTCTTCTGCTGCCTGACGTCCAATTTCCGGATTCATTCCTGCTCCAAGTCCTTTGGTAAGATTTTTTCCGATATGAACTTTTTCTGAAGCTTTCGAATGATGCAACGCCTGCGCATCAGTATTAATTGCAACAAATTCAACTCCCTTTATTTTTGAGTCGATCATTCGGCTGATTGCATTATTTCCCGAACCGCCTACTCCGACAACTTTAATCCTAGCAAACGTTTCGATATCCGGTTTTATTTCCGCCATATTTTTTTAATGATCAATGGCTGATAGCCGATGATCAAAATAAATTTAAAGTTAGTTCTTTCCGAAATTGCACCCTTTTGTTTTTCTTTCAGCCCATAAGATAATTTTGCTTTCACTCCTGACAAAATTCCCGCAAAAAATCATCTTACAGGGGTACGTTTCTGTTTTTGTTTTAGTAATTCAATCTATCACAAGCACTAGCTTCATGTCAAGAATGGCTTTTGGGAATAACCGCGCGCTAAGGCAGGAATTTTTTGAACAAACCTTTTATTTTATTGATAGTCTCTCCGTTTCCATGCGGTAAAAAGCCAAATGTTTTTAAGCCAAACAGTCCGTCGGGCTGGAATTCCCTTTGTTCCTGGCTCCACAAAACAAGTCCCAGCGCTGTGGAAAAGGATGGGTCATCGACTTTATCTAATATTCCGCCAAATCCTGATGGAAAGCCTGCTTGGGCCGGAAGCCCCAATATTTCTTTTGCTAAATCCGCAACATGCATCATCTTAGCGCCTCCGCCGACCAAAACTGCACCCGCTGGAAGCAGTCTCGCCTTACCTATCGAACTTAATTCTTTTTGTACTAATGAAAATATTTCTTCAAGCCGGGCTTCTATAATTTCTGCAACATGGTGACGTGATACAACGCCCTCTTCTTGAGAATCTATCTGAGCGAGATCGATGCCTTCTTTTTTATTAACTTCGCGCGCAATCGCACTTCCATATTCAAGTTTTATTTTTTCAGCTACGTCTATCGAGGTTCTGAGTCCGATGGCAATATCGTTGGTTATGTGCCCTGCTCCTACAGGAAGAACTGCAGCATGCATAAGATCGCCTTCCTCATATACCGCCAATGAAGTTGTTCCGCCTCCGATATTTATAAGCACTACGCCAAGTTCTTTTTGTTTTTTGCTAAGCACCGCTTTCGCCGCAGCCAGTGGTTCTAGTACAAGATCATCTATTTCAATACCCGTCTGATACAGACATTTGCTGATATTTTTTACATGAGTGGTACTGCTTTCGATAATCAGCGCATCAACTTCCAAACGGACGCCTTTCATACCGAGAGGATTTTTTAGATTATCCTGATCATCAAGCCTGTATTTCCGCGCAACCACATGGACTATTTCTTTGTTCATTGGAAGCGGAATAACTTGAGCTTCGGAAATCACCCGATTAATATCATCTTCTACGACTTCTCCGTCCGCCCTGCCTATAGCAATGACTCCTTTGGAATTTTGAAACCCGATATCGCATCCTCCGATGTTGATTATGGCTTTTTTTACATTGATTCCCGCCATGCGCTGAGCGCTTTCCACAGATTCATTGATAGTCTTTGCAACATCATCCATGTCGATAATCGCGCCCCTTCTCATGCCGACAGAAGGGACTGAACCCACGCCAATGATGCGAGGTTGTTCCTCGCCTCTTATCTGTTGAGCGATAATCGTACGCACATTCGATGAGCCGACATCGATTCCGACAATGATAGAATTATTATCTCTGGACATTTCTGCTATATTTATATAATTTTGAATTTATAATTCCCCGCCATTCCCGCGAAAGCGGGAATGACACATTTTTATGCTTGCAGAAAAATGATTAAGTCGCGAAAATAGGGATAAAAAATAATTACTCCAATAATAACTGCGACTATTGAAGAAATAAGAACTACTGCTGCCATAAGATCTTTTATGAGGCGCGCATAAGGATGAATCCTGGGTTTTAAAATATCGACAACACGTTCAAGAACCGTATTAATCAATTCTGCAATAAGCACCCACATAATCATCAGGATTAGCATGATGGCCTCCCAATTTTTAAGTTTGAGAATAAAAACAAGCGCCAATATAAAAAACGCTATCATTATTTCAATGCGAAAATTCTTTTCATGACAAATCGCATAAGCGATGCCGTCCAAGGCATGCCGCAAGCTTCTTTCAAATCTTTTCATTTCTTCAACCATAGTGTTTTATATAATTTTAAATTCTATTTGAAATATATCCAAAGGATATAATAATCAAGGGCTAGCTTATTTAAAGATACAATAACCAAGATACAAACACCAAATAATATTCAATACTCAAATTCCAATAATCAAACTCATTTTTATTAGTTTGGCACCTGGTTCGCCAGCTGGCGAATTGAGATTTGTTTGGTTATTGTTTCTTGCATCTTGTTTCTTCTTGAATCTTGTTTTGTATCGCAAACATTTTTTCTCCATGCAAAAATCCCAGGAGATGCAGGATTCCGTGCGACATTACGCCGGCTAGTTCCCCCGCCAGATCCAGACGTTCCCTGTCCGCATATTCCTTTATGTCATTATAGCACAAAATCAGTTCTCCTAAAAATAATTTTTTGCTATCTTTTTCTGCTGCAGCTTCCTCTATTTCTTTGATATTTTTATATTCCGGGAAAGATAGAATATCTGTCACGCTGTCATTTTTTCTATATTCTTTATTTAATTTCTTTATTTCTTCCGGCGTAACCAGCGCGACACTGATTTCTACTTCCTTGTCCTTTAAAAGACTGTATTTTAATTCCGCAAAAGTTTTCTCTGCCACTATCGTAAAAAACCCGTCCTTGATAGGACTGTTTGTTGTATTATTTATTTCCAAATCAATTTTCATATTTTTCGCGCTGTGATTGTGATTAAGAATAACATTCTGGAATTCTCAAGAATGTCGGAATGTTGTTAAAAATTTGTGAAAAATTATTCCATACGGAGAAAGTTCGTGTGAAACAGCCCTTCCTCGATTACCTTTTCTGATTAATCCAGCCTGAGCTAGGCGTATAATATGTTCGGAAATTGTTTTAACATTGCAATTAACTCTTCTTGCGATTTCTTCTACGATAATTCCCTTGTTGTCTGCAATAAGAAAGAGAATTTCTATTCTCCTGTGATTTGCCACTCCTTTTAAGTGCTTCTCCATTTGCCTTGGTGATTTTGCTTTTGGAATTTTTTCTATTGTTTTATTTTTTCTTTTTATAGCCAGCATATAAAGTTATTTACTATTCCTTAAAATAATATTACTACAACATTCTGGAATTCTCAAGAATGTCGGAATGTTGTAAATGAATATGTGTAATTATTTTTCGTTAAGCTTGCTGACAAATTTTTCAACTTTGTCAGTGAAATTATTTTTTGCAACATCTTTGTCTAAAAGTGTTAAGGTAGCAAGCGGTTTTTTACCGATTATTTCCCCCATTTCTGCAAAAGCTTTTTCATCTCCCGAACCGCCCATGGTACAGAAAAAGGCTACATTATTAAAATTATCTTTCTTTTCGGTAATATATGTCCTGACTGGCGCAGACATGTTCCATCCCCAAATTGGAGTTCCAATTATCACCAAATCGAAATCAGCCGGATTATTTACAGCCGATTCCAAAACAGTAAGCCTTTTTTGCATCGCATCCCGCCCGGAAATGAGATAACCTTTCATGCCACTTCTGTCGGCAGTATCTTTTATTTCTTCAACCTCCGCGCCCAATTTATTCGCGATTTCAAGGGCTATTTTTTTTGTTGTCCCCGTGCGGGAATAATATGCAATCAATGTTTTCATAGGATTTTAGATAAATATTATTATCTTATAACATAGTAATTTTACGCTAAAAACGGGCTTTCGGCAATTCTGAATATGAACTAGGGGCGGCGCCATTTGGCGTCACCCCTTTGTCAATGCTTTCGTAATTTTTGCAAGCGATTTTAGCCTAATCCGTCCCGGAGAACCGTATAAAAAATATATGTGATTGCCCGGAAAGAGTGTCTTGCCCCAGCTTCAATTAAAATTGCCTTTGCAAATGCGGAGTCGGCCTCAATGATTTGAGAAACGCCATCTATTGTAAGCTCGCATTTACTTTCGCCAGGAGGAATAATGACCCATTCATTTGAAGGATGCGCATCCTCATCAAAACCTTTTCCGGCATCAAGCTCATGATCAACAATGAGATGATTTTTTTCTCTTTCCCTGAGAACTCTTTCCGCTACGCCGATATTGTCATACAAAAGTGTTTTCATAATTTCACGTCCCTTTTTCTCTATTTATGCCAATTGTTTTATTCAACAGCCATAAAATAATCAGCGTAGTATCCTCGTCCTTTTTGGGAGCCAACATCCAGATAGAGCATCACTTTTCCGCTTGGCCACTTGACTATCCGTAATATAGTACGGGGCCTAGTGCCAATTTCTCTTTTTATGGATTCGATATACGCCTCGCCGAAACACCTATCTTTCTCGTTTGCGTATTTTTTGAACCCGGCAGGCACGAGCTTGATCCGATTCCCAAGACAAATCTCTTTTTCTCTGCCTTTTTCATCTGTTATTGATGTTGCTTTTAATTCCAGCGGAGCTGTCACCATGTGAATTGCCTATCCTCCTTTCGTCATTATTGAACATATTAAGAACGTTTTCTGATTTTTATTAGTTTGTTATTTTAACAATTAAATTTAATTGACGCAAGTCAAAAGGCTGGAAAAATTATACGCTCACTGAAATATCCGTCAGGGATATAAACTAGGGGCGGCGCCATTTGGCGTCACCCCTTTGTTAATTTCCACTGTTGCATACAGCTACTCGATTTAATCAGTATCTTCGATAATCGTGTAGCATATGTCAGTGATTGCTTCAATTGAAAACTCCAGATTGGCGGGAATAAAAATCACTATCGCTCGATTGGGATCTTGATTGATAATTTCGTTGTTCTCCCATGTTTGTACTTCGCACGTTCCACGACCCGAACGAAGTATCACCCATATTTTCTTTAGGCATCTGATTGGTGAAGATTTTTCCCCTGTCAAAAGACCGTAAATTAATAATGCGATGCCACTTCCTCTCTCCTGTAATAAACTTCTCCGCTATGTACTCAGTCGGAAAAGTTTTCTTTTCTAGACTTTTTGGCAAATTCTTTTACCTCCTTTCATTTCTCTATAGTGTTGTTTTTCATCACATTTAAGTGGCTTGCATTTCTTATTTAAGCCCGAGTTTTGTCCGCGCAGTTTCGACCGCCAGGGCATACTTTTCTCGAGCAGGAACAATTGTTCGTTCACAATCCTCATCCGCCGTTTTTTGAACGAGATCCCGTTCTTCCTTGGCCATGTCTCTGACCATTTCCAGCTCCTCTTCAAAAACCTTTACCTCGGCTAGATATTTTTTTAATGCCGCATTTTGAGATTTTTTCTCAAGCTCGAAAAGGGCGGACAATAAATCAATTTTAAAATCTCTCTTTGATTTCAGTATTATGTATCTAATAAACATTGTCCTGTCCCGTGCTTCAAATTCTTCCATCGCCTTTAATACATGCTGCTGATAAAGTGCAAAACCATCTATGCTTTTCTTTGTATATTTTTCTTGCGCGTCTTTTTTCTTTTTTTCTTTTGTTATGAGGCTTGACGCCTCGATTCTTTTGAGATCATTGGACTCTCGTCTTGTTGCTTTTTCAATAATCTCTTCCTCGGCTTCACAAGCGACGCAAGGTTTGTCTTTGAGCATGTTCGCCAGACGAGTATAATCCTCCTCGGAGATGGCCGCTTTGTTAATAATTAGCGTCGGCTCCGATTTTTCGGAAAACCACCCAGAGAATTCCACGCTTCCTAATGCGACAACGATTATGGCGCCAACAATAAGACCAGCAGTGATAAGATTAGTTTTTGTAAATCTTTTTTTCATTTTTTCGACCTCCCCTTTTCGTTTATATTTTATTTTTACTTATATTCTATTGCCAAATAACTATCCCTGATTGGTAACGGGATAAATTAGCATGTTCTCATGCTTTTGTCAAGATTGCTGTTACACAACATGTTGTGTAACAAATTGGGGAGAAAATAAAAAAAACACCCCGGCGAACCGGGATGTTTTTTATATTTCGCAATATTTCATTTCAGTTCTTCTCCGACAATCTTTCTGACGATATTTCCGTCCGCTTTGCCTTTTAATTTTCCCATCGCCTGTCCCATGATTTTTCCCATGTCGGACGCGCTTACTTCTCCTGAGGTGGAAATTATTTCTTTAACAACTTTCCGGATTTCATCTTCGGAAAGTTGCTCGGGCAAATATGGCACCAAAATATCAAGTTCGGCCTGTTCTTTCGCAACCAGATCCGTGCGGCCCCCTTCGTTGAATTGGCGGATACTATCCTGACGCTGTTTTACACTGCGTCCGATAACTTCCAATATTTCTTCGTCGCTCAATCCTATTTCTTGCTTTTTTTTCTCAATCTCGAAATTTTTTATCGCGCTATCAAGAAAACGCAGAGTGTCTCGTTTCACCGTATCGCCGCTTTTCATGGCTTCCCTGATATCTGAGATTATTTTTTCTTTGAGATTCATATTGACGCTAATTTACAAAGAATTTATTCGAATCATTCGCATATTCCCCGCCCGCTGGCGGATTCGAATCCATTCGTATCGCTATTCTCCCATTTTTCGCTTGATATTTTTCAGCGCTTCGTCGTCAAATTTTCCAAGTTTTTTCAGCTTGTCGATTTCCTTGCGGATTTTGACTTTATACAAAGCTTCTTGCCGTTTTTCTTCCTTGCTTTTTTCTTCATTTCTGAATCTGGTTCTGCGGGCACGCACTAAAACGCCGCTTTGTTGGATACGGCGCGAGAATCTTCTCATTAGACTTTCTGTAGTTTCTTTGTCTTTTTTCCTGACTTCAATCATAAATAGCCTCCCCTCTAAATTAGTATTCAGTATGAAGTATTTGGTATATCGTATAAATACGAGATATTAAATA